>JAANMX010000576.1_pt1 | contig 48281 bp, 47 predicted proteins | sample 7279681 | NCBI WGS metagenome assembly JAANMX01 (sample SAMN14094542, study PRJNA606508) | bioreactor metagenome | isolation source: A lab-scale SPAN reactor treating ammonium-rich wastewater day 351 | place: Ireland: Galway | collected 2018-01-01
GCCATCGAAGGCGCACTGAACGCGCCTGACCTCTCGTGCGACTCTGCCGTACGTGTGTGCGTTTATCGGTTTGGCCGCACGATCACGGCGCAGGCGCTGATGATCGAACTGGCGCAGGATCGGGTCATGAACGCCTTTGCGCCCACAGCTCTGAAAATAATCCAAACGTGGGACATTCCCGAACTCCCGGTGGATGGGAACGACCTTCTGAACGCGGGGATGAGCCCCGGCCCTGAACTCGGGGAGGCTCTGGAAAAGCTGGAGAACGACTGGATCGCATCGGATTTCGCCGCCGACCGTAAGGCGCTGCTAGAAAGCCTAAAATCATAATAAAGGCAAAAAAGATCATGAGAAATCCGGCTCGGGCGGCCCGGCCGCTCCCTGTGAATCATAATCCTGATGGTACTGAAGCTGCGGCGCGTGCGCCATAACCTTGTCCAGCATTTTCTCGGCCATGGCGTGGATCAGCGCGCCGCCGTTCGGCATTTGCCGCTCAATCTCGTCCAGCCCCAGAGGCGCGACGTTCCCCTCCAGAACCCACATTTTGCCGTCCCGGTCGCATTTCATATCGAACGCGACATAGCACACGCCGTAATCCTCATGCAGCCGGTCGGCGATCGAATCGATCTGTTCGATGATCGCGGGGTCGGTCACTTCGCGGCGCACTACCCCGGGCCAGTGCGCCGGATCGGTGAGGACGTTGTCGGGGATGGGCTGCGTCGTCGTACGCTCATAGGCGATCATCGTTCGACCGTCGAGGCATATCCCCCGGATCTCCCTGAATAATCCCTCCTCGTCGCCCAGATAGCGCTGGAGCAGGATACCCGGACCATTATCGGGATCATCTCGGTTGGCCCGGATCGCGCGCGCAAGCTCCTGCGCTTCATGCGCGATAAAGACGTTACGGGAGAGTGAACCTTCGCTCGGCTTGACCACCAGCGGGAAAGCGAGCGGGGAATGAGGATCTTCGGCCTTCTGTAAAATCGCCTGCACCAGGGCCGCGTCGTCGCGCGGGTCATCCTTGGCTACAAACTCGGTATAGGGCAGGGGAATTTGGTCTCCCAGGGTCTGGAACAGAAGCCATTTATCGGAAATCAGAGTGTCCGCCTGAGGATCATTAAAGGGCGTCTTGCCGAAAAAAAAGCTGAACTGCCGCTCGCCATGCGTGAAAATGATTTCCGGGCTGTCGCAGAACGACTCGCGTCGGACTTTGGCCGGAACGGCGGCGTGTCCGCCCCGCGCGCGCCATGCGTCGATCATATAGGACGCAAGGTATTTATGACCCTCTTCGTCTTCCATGCATTATTACCACTCTCCATTGCTTATGCGGGATGATAATCAAAAAAGGCCATTGCGCGTAACAAAACTCCTTGCTGCACTGCAAAAGAGAGATATTTAAGGCCATTTAACCTCGGGCGGCATGGACATCAGGATCGCCTCCGTGTTGCCCCCGGTCTTGAGCCCGAACTGCGTGCCCCGGTCGTACAGAAGGTTGAACTCGACGTAACGCCCGCGCCGGATCAGCTGATGCTCGCGCTCCTCGTCCGTCCATTCGCGGTTCATCGAGCGCCGCACGAGTTGCGGATAGATTTCAAGGAACGTCCGCCCCACGTCTTTGGTGAAGGTGAAATCCTCCGCCCAGCTCTTGCGGTCGAGATAATCATAGAAAATGCCGCCGATGCCGCGCGGCTCGTTCCTGTGCGGCAGGAAGAAATAGCGGTCGCACCACGCTTTGAATTCCGGGTAGTAGGCCGGGTCGTGCTGATCGCAGCAATCCTTGAAGGCCTTATGAAACGCCTGCGTATCAAGCGCGTCCTCGAACATGGGCGTCAGGTCCGCCCCGCCGCCGAACCACGATTTCGAGGTCATGATCATCCGGGTATTCATATGGACGGCGGGCACCAGCGGCGATTGCATATGCGCGACGAGAGAAATGCCCGAGGCCCAGAAATGCCCGCCGCTTTCCTCCGCGCCGGGGATGTTCTTGGCGTATTCGGGCGAAAAGACGCCGTGAACGCGCGAAACGTTGACCCCGACCTTCTCGAACACCCGCCCGCGCATGACCGCCATCGTTCCGCCGCCGTGAAGAACGGAGCCGGAGGCGTTCGGCTGGCCGGATTGCTCGCGCTCCCATGGCGTCTTTTCAAAGCGTCCCGCAAGAAGCCCGGCCTTGGGTCCGGCCGAAAGATCGTCCTCAATCGCCTCGAACGCCGCGCAGATCATCGCCTGCAGCGAATAGAACCAGTTCGCCGCCTGATCCTGTTTGTCTTCAAGGCTAAAAGGATCTTCGGCAGTCTGAGAATGGGGCGCTTTGCTCATGACAAAACTTGTAGCAGAACTTTATCGGTCATTCCAACGGGTTTGCCGTATTGCCTCGCCCAAAACCATCGCCGCCGCGTTAACCACGTTCAGGGAACGCAGCCCCGGCGCCATCGGGACGCCGATTCGCGCATCCGCCGCCTGATGCACCGACTCGGGCGCCCCCCGGCTTTCCTGTCCGGTCAGGAGAATATCGCCGGGCCGGAAAGAAAAGTCGAGATAAGGCGTGTCGGCCCGGGACGTCAGCAGCACGATCCGCCGCTTCCCTTGATGAAGATCAAGGAACGCCTCCCAGTTTTGATGGAGCTTGGGGGCCAGCCGGTCGAAATAATCCATGGCCGATTGCCGGATCCGTCGGGGATCCCATAGAAACCCGCACGGTTCGACGATCTCCAGCCCGATATCGAGGCAGGCGCACAGCCTTATGGCCGCTCCGACATTCTGGGGAATCTCGGGTTGGTAGAGCGCGAGTGTAAGAGGGGAGGAAGCCATAGATAATCCGTGTAAAATTTTATGTTCCCGGTGGATTGTCGGGGGTTGATCTTCTATAAATAGAGGATTAAAAGACAACGTCAAACAGGCAAAAGCCGCTTCAAAGACACTTACGATACGCTAGGGAAATTGAGAGCATGTCAGCCCACACCCAATCAGACCATGACAAGGACGGCGAAACCCGCCGGGATTTTATGGCCCTTGTGGCGGGCGCGTTCGGCGCCGTAGGAGCCGCCATAGCGGCTTGGCCCCTCATTAACTCTCTCAACCCCGCCAAGGATACGCTCGCGCTGGCCACCATCGAGGTCGAGCTTTCGGAGATCCCGGTCGGCACCGCCAAGACCGTTATGTGGCGCGGCAAACCCGTCTTTATCCGCCACCGCACCCCCGAGCAGATCGAGGCCGCGCGCAGCGTCGCCACACAAAGCCTGATCGACAAGGAAGCGGACGAGCAGCGGGTCAAAAAGCCCGAATGGCTGGTCACGGTCGGCGTCTGCACCCATCTGGGCTGCGTCCCGGCGGGCCAAAAGGAATCGGACAACCACGGCGATTTCGGCGGCTGGTTCTGCCCGTGCCACGGCTCGCACTACGATACGTCAGGGCGTATCCGCAAGGGGCCGGCCCCAAAAAATCTTGCTGTGCCGCCTTATGAATTCCTCAGCGACACCAAGATCAAGATCGGATAAGGGGCAAAGGTCATGGGCAGCGGACACAGAGAACCCTTTGAAAACCCGGTGGTCGAGTGGATCGACTCCCGCATGCCGATCTTCACGCTCCTGAACAAGGAATACGGCGTTTTCCCGGTTCCCCGCAACTTCAACTATTTCTGGAATTTCGGCGCGATCGCCGGATTCATGCTGGTCGTTATGATCGCGACCGGCCTGTTCCTCGCGATGCACTATACGGCAGACACCGACCTTGCCTTCGACAGCGTCGAGCGCATCATGCGCGACGTGAACGGCGGCTGGCTGATCCGCTATATCCATATGAACGGCGCGTCCTTCTTCTTCATCGCCGTGTATATCCACATTTTCCGGGGCATGTATTACGGCTCCTACAAAAAGCCGCGCGAGCTGCTCTGGATTTTAGGCTCCCTTATCTTCCTGTTGATGATGGCGACCGCCTTCCTGGGCTACGTCCTCCCGTGGGGGCAGATGAGCCTCTGGGGCGCAACCGTTATCACTGGGTTCTTCACCGCCATCCCCTTCGTAGGCGAAGACCTGCAAACCCTTCTGCTCGGCGGTTTCGCGGTCGATAACCCGACCCTGACCCGCTTCTTCGCGCTGCACTTCCTGCTGCCCTTCGTGATTTTCGCGGTGGTCTTCCTGCACGTCTGGGCGCTGCACGTCAGCGGCTCCAACAACCCGCTGGGCATCGAGCCGAAAGGCCCGCAGGACACGCTGCCCTTCCATCCGTATTACACGATGAAGGACTCCTTCGGTCTGCTGGTCTTCATCATCATTTATTGCGTGTTCATCTTCTTCATGCCCGACGCGCTCGGCCACCCCGACAACTATATCAAGGCCGACCCGCTGGTCACCCCCGCGCACATCGTGCCCGAATGGTACTTCCTGCCGTTCTACGCCATCCTGCGCGCGATCACCTTCAACATGAACCTCTATTTCCTCGCGGGCTTCGCCATTCTCGCCGTCCTGCTGGTCGAGTTCGTCTGGCGTAAAAAGCCCGTCTACATTCCGTCGGCCTCCGCAGGGATCGCACTTCTGGCCGTAGGCGGCCTTCTGGCCCTGATCGGCTTTACCGGCGACTCCTGCGCTCGCATCGACGCCGCATGGCTGGAAGCCAACGCGGGCTTCAAGGGCCTGTGCGGCGCACTGCAAGGCCTGCCGTTCATGAGCGCCGAAACCGCGCCCGTCTCCGCCAAGCTCGGCGGCGTTCTGGCCATGTTCGGCTCCGTGGCGCTGCTCTTTGTCCTACCGTGGCTAGACACGCACCCGGTGCGCAGCGCCCGTTACCGTCCGCTCTACCGCGTCTGCTTCCTGCTGCTGGTCGTCATATTCCTGATCCTGGGTTATGTCGGATCGCAACCCGCCGACGCCGCCGTCGCGGGCATCCCGCTCATCCTCGTCGGCCTCGCGGGCACGGGTTATTACTACGCCTATTTCCTTGTCATCCTGCCTCTGCTCGGACGCTTCGAAAAGGCCAAGCCGCTACCCGAGAGCATCCATCAGGCCGTTCTGGGTAAACAGATCAAGGCGGAGACGAAAATATGATCAAGCGCCCCTTAGCGAAGTTTCTGATCGTCTTTGCCGTTTTGGGCCTTGCACCCCTGATGCTCTCCGCGCCCGCCCGCGCAGCCGGCGGCGGGGAAAAGCCTCTGGACATGACCTGGACCTTCGACGGCCCGACGGGAACCTACGACCGCGCCTCGCTCCAGCGCGGCTACAAAATCTACCGCGAAGTCTGCGCGGCCTGCCACTCCATGAACCTGCTTTACTACCGCAATCTGGAGGCGCTGGGCTATAACGAGGAGCAGATCAAAAACATCGCCCGCGAATACACCTACATGGACGGCCCGAACGACGAGGGCGACATGTTCGAGCGCCCCGGCCTGCCCAGCGACCCCTTCAAAAACCCGTTCGAAAACGACAAGCAGGCCGCCGCCGCCAATAACGGCGCGATCCCGCCCGACCTGTCCCTGATCGCCAAGGCCCGCGTGGGCGGCCCCGACTATCTCTACTCGTTGCTGGTCGGCTATGAGGAACACGCCCCCCACGGCCACACGCTTCTTTCGGGCCAGTACTGGAACAAGTATAAGGACGGCCACGTCATCGCCATGGCCCCGCCGCTGGCCGAAGGACAGATCGCGTATGAAGACGGCACCCCGCAAACCCTCGAACAATACGCAAAGGATGTTTCGCATTTCATGATGTGGGCCGCCGATCCCTATATGGAGCAGCGCAAGCAGACCGGGATCAGCGTCATCCTGTTCCTGATCGTCTTCGCGGGCATCATGTACGCCTACAAAAAGAAAATCTGGAAAGACGCGCACTAAGCGCTTCCTCACCCCGCCCGCAGCCCCTTTTGAATTGCGCCCGCCCGGACGCGCCGCTATGCTTGAGCGGCCAAGAAGGATAAATATGCGGGATATCAAAAACGAAGTTCTGCGGTTCTGGTTTGAAGAAAGCCAGCCCCAGCAGTGGTTTCAGGTCAACGAGGCCTTCGACCGGGAAATCCGGGAGCGTTTTCTTTTGACCTGCGAGATGGCCGCCGACGGCCTCAGCCGCCACTGGGCCTCGGACGCGGACGGCTGTCTTGCGCTCTGCATCGTGCTCGACCAGTTCCCGCGCAATATCTTCCGTGACAGCCCGATGGCTTACGCCTTCGACGAAATGGCGCTTCAGGTCGCACGGGAGGCAATCCAAAAAGGCTTCGACCAGATCCTGCCCCCGCTGCGCCGCCGCTTTCTCTATCTGCCCTTCATGCACAGCGAAAACGTGGAGGATCAGGCCCGCTCCGTCAAACTCTTCGAATCCATGAAAAAGGACGACCCGCTGGGCTATGAGCATGCACTCCGCCACCGCGCTGTGATCGAACGTTTTGGCCGCTTCCCCGCCCGCAATGCCGACCTCGGCCGCAAGGATACCCCGCAGGAGCGCGACTATCTTCAGGGCCTGCGCGAGGCCGGATAAAGCCCCGCCCGTTTATGCTGCATGCGCGAAAAAAATTAACCAAAATTTCACCAATTGATTGCCATAATATTAGAATGCACGATTCGAAAACCGTTTGGCGAAAGACCGGGTATTCCTGTATGACTTCAACAAATCAGATTAAATAACTGAAAATAAATAAGGAAACACAGTTATATTTTGGATTATTTTGCCAAGGGTCAAAGATTCGTGTAAATTGGATCATTCATTAATTGTTAGTTCATACATTCATCTAAGGAGAAATGTACATGTCACTAGCCGCAGCATCTGCGTCCCCTGAGAACCCCCACATCAAAGCTCTTAAGGAAAGGCACGCGGATCTCTCCCGCCAGATTGAAGAGGCGCGCAAGTCTCGCTCGACGACGGATTATTACCTGACTCAGCTCAAAAAGCAGAAGCTTGTGATTAAGGAGAAAATCGAAGGCATCCTTGAGGGATAAGGATTGCAGGCTGTAGGCCATTTAGTCATTTATCGACAAAACTAAAAAAAGCCGACCCATCTCCGGGTCGGCTTTTTCGATTGTCGCGGAATTACTGCTGAAAGTCGTCGTCAGACGACGAAGAGGAATTTCCGCCGCCCATCGCGCCGGACAGGAAGTTCGAAAAGTCGAACCCGCTGGCCTTCTTGCGCTCGTTCTCGCTCTCTTGCAGGGCGTCAGACTGCTTCTGGCGCTCGGCCTCGATCTGGGCCTTCACCGTGTCGGGATCCTTGCCGATCGCTCTGAGGCCCTTGGCCACGGCGGTTTCGAACTCCTGATAGGTGCACAGCCCCAGCTCCGCCGGGTGGCGCGGGCGCAGGTTCGGGGTATTCGGGTGCGAACGGTCACGCACGGAAGCCACTGTGGGCTTGGTCGTGCCGACCAGCTTGCAGATCTGCGCGTCGGTAATTTCCGGATGGTTTTTAAGGATGAACGCGATCGCGTCCGGCTTGTCGCTCCGCTTGGAAATAGGGGTGTAGCGCGGCCCTTTCGAGCGCGTTTTCACGGGCGGCAGCTCGCGCTTGGCCTGTCTGAGGCGCGCGGCGGGATCGGCCTCGCACTTCGTGATTTCGTCCTGCGTCAGTTCGCGGTGCTCGATAGGGTTCCGCCCGACCAGACCGCGCCCGATCTCCTCGTTCGCCAGAGCCTCGACCTCGATCTCGGTCAAAAGGGTGAAGTCCGCGATCTGCCGGAAGGTCAGCATCGTGTTCTCGATCAGCCAAACGGCGGTGGCCTTGGGCATCAAAAGGCCGTTGGTCTTGGTTTTGGGCGCTGCGGCCATGGTTTTTCTCCTTATAAATCCTTGTGCTCGTTCTCTGGCAGCCGTCAGGCAAAAGCTCTCTGCTGCCGACCCGTCCCTTGGTCAACGCTTTAACAAAAATGATCTTTGTAAGGGAACAGGCCCTGTATAGGCCAAAAAAACCCAAAAATCCAGTTTTTTGTGGAACCGCCGGGCAGGGCAGGCGTTCTGCCGATTGCATTCCTCGGCCCGCGCCACTAATCTGATCCGATCGAACCGTGTGGAGCCTGCGTGATGTTTGATGAGGAACTGCCCAAAAAGAAGCCCGAAGCGGTCTTCCCGCGCAATCTGGAGCGTCTCTCTGTGGCCGAACTGGCCGAATATATCGCCGATCTTGAGGCCGAGATCGTGCGCGTCCAGGCCGATATGGAAAAGAAAAAAACGTCCCAGGACGCCGCCTCGTCAATTTTTCGCTGAAAAGCCCGAATAACCATAAGAAGAACCAAAAGAATCTAAGAAAAAGGAACACCCGAATATGCGTATCGAAGAAGATATAAAACTGGATTTCAAGGACGTGCTGATCCGCCCCAAGCGCTCGACGCTGACCAGCCGCAAGGAGGTCGATATCAGCCGGGAATATAAATTCCGCTGGAGCGGCAAGACCTTCAAGGGCGTGCCGATCATCGCCGCCAACATGGACGGGGTCGGGACCATGGACATGGCCAAGGCCTTCATGAGAGATGGCAACGGCCTGACCGTCGCTCTGCATAAGCATTACGCGCTGGACGAGCTTGTTGATTTCTATACCAAAAAAACCGCAGCCGCCGTCTGGTACAGCATCGGCATGACTCCCGACGACGAGAAAAAACTGGATGCCTTCGTCAAGAAAAAGCCCGGCGTGGTGGAAAAACTCTGCGTGGACGTGGCCAACGGCTACAGCGAGGGCTTCGTCGATTTCGTTAAGAAAATCCGCGCCAAGCACCCGACCCTGACCATCATGGCTGGAAACGTCGTGACCGGAGAAATGGTCGAACAGCTCATCCTCGCGGGCGTGGACGTGGTGAAGGTCGGGATCGGCCCCGGCAGCGTCTGCACGACCCGCAAGATGACCGGCATCGGCTATCCGCAGCTCTCCGCCGTGATTGAATGCGCCGATGCGGCCCACGGCCTCGGCGGGCTGATCTGCGCCGACGGCGGCTGCACGGTCCCCGGTGACATCGCCAAGGCCTTCGGCGGCGGCGCGGATTTCGTGATGCTGGGCGGCATGCTGGCCGGCCACGATCAGGCGGAAGAAAAAATCGTCGAGGTGAACGGCAAAAAATATGTCGCATTCTACGGCATGAGCAGCGACACCGCGATGAAGCGCCACAAGGGCGGCGTGGCCGAATACCGCGCCAGCGAGGGCAAAACCGTGAAAATCCCGCACAAGGGCGACGTATCCGCGAGTTTGCAGGATATTCTGGGCGGTCTGCGGTCGGCCTGCACTTACGTGGGCGCCAGAAAGTTGAAGGAACTCTCCAAGCGCACAACCTTCATCCGCGTGAGCCAGCAGCTCAACACTGTCTTCGGAAACGAGTGACGGGCCGGATTTTTGCGCAGAGTGCAAGCCAATTTTTTTTGCATTGCATGCATGCGTTGCTTGCACACTTCGCCGTGCCTGTCTAAAGTGTGTCATCCAAAGTGACTTAGGGGAGAGCCGTCGATGGACGAAATTCAAAAACGCCTTCAGGAAACCGCCGAGACGTGCATTAAAACGTACGAGGAATGGCGGACCCGAAAGACCGATACCAAGGCTCAGGAAAGTTTACATAGCGCCATCCACGAACTCCGCAAGGTCGCCTCGCGGCTGGAGATCGAATTGGCCGTGCGCGAACGCCAGGACGTCACCTCTAAGCCGATTCCCATCCCCTCGCACAGGTCTTCGACCAAGGACAGCCAGCCGGATTCTGACGACGACCAGCAGGATTTCCACGGCCCGTCTTCTCAGGGTGGACATCGGGATGGACAAAGGGATGGGCAGGGCGGCCCGCGCCGCCGCCGTCCGCCGCCAAGATCGGCCGAGCACAACGCCAACAGCTGATCGTGCTGGAATATGAATGAAACGCGGGCTGGCAACGGCCCGCTTTTTGTTTTTTTTGGGCCCTTATTGTCATCCCCTCTCGCTTGTCATCCCCTCTCGCTTGTCATCCCCACACCCCCCTTGTCATCCCTGCGTAAGCAGGGACCGGGTGAGGTCTCCGGTCTCCGCCGGAATGACGGAGGAGGGTAGGAGGGCGTCATTGCGAACCCGCCTCGGCGGGTGAAGCAATCCATAGACCAGGATAAAATGGATTGCTTCGTCGGCTCGGGCCTTCTCGCAATGACAAAAGCGCCGTGTGCGTTGTGCCCGCTATGGTTCAAAAAAAGCTTGGTGTCTTAGCGTCTTCGCGATGAGAACAGGAATCCAAAAACTAAGGGCTCAAAAATGATTCCGCTTCTCGCGGTAATCCGTAAATTCCGCCAGAGTCCGTGCGCGCAGAAACACGTTCGTTTTCTTCTCCAGAGCCAGCATGGCCGGGATCGTCGGCTCGCCCCACGCTTCCTTCGCGCGTTCCTCGATCTGGCGGCGCTTCAAATCCGCATTGTCCGGCTCAATAGACAGGCAAAACTCGGTGGCCTCGACCGTGTATTCATGCCCGCAATAGATCAGCGTCTCGTCGGGCAGGGCGGCGATTTTGGCAAGCGACTCGTACATCTGCGCGGGCGTCCCTTCGAACAGCCGCCCGCAGCCCATCAGAAACAGCGTATCCCCCGTGAACAAAACGCGGCTCTCGGGAAAGTGAAAACACAAAGCGCCCAGCGTATGCCCCGGCGTTTCGATCACATGCATCGCGTCCCCGCCCAGCATAAAGATTTCGCCGCCGCGCAAGCCCCGATCCACCGCCGGAATCCGCCCGCGCTCCGCCTCGGGCGCAAGCACAAGCGCCCCGTATTTTTCTTTGAGCGCCGCGTTGCCCGCCGTGTGGTCGCCGTGATGATGGGTGTTGAGGATATAATCGAGTTTAAGCCCCAGCCGCTCAAGGGTCTCGATCACGGGCGCGGCCTCGCCGGGGTCCACGACCGCGCTGGTGCCGTCGCCCAGACGGATCAGATAGGCGTAATTATCCTTGAGCACGGGGATGATGGTGACCTCGATCATGGCTTGGCGGCCTCTCCGGTTGTGATTTCAGTCGTCTCCAGCGCCTCGGCCAGCGAATGTTCTGCGCTGCCGGGGCGAAGCGGCTTCTGCTGTGAATCGTGCGGCGCCCAGCCGCTCAGGAACAGAATCTCGAAACTCGCCGTGATGCGGCCGTCCGGCTCGGCGTGACGCTCGGCGTAAAGCTGCGCGGCCCGCGCAAACAAAGCCTTGCCCGGCCATGTGCGGTCACGGGCCAGAATGGCATTGCCTTCGCCCATCCCGCGCACATCGGCCATCAGCCGGAACATCGAATCGTAGGTGACGGTGAGAATCTCCGAATCCACGACCGGAAGTGCGAACCCGGCCCGCTGCAACAGCGCCCCCGCCTGCGGCTTGTCGGCGAAGGGCGATACGCGCGGGCTGACTCCGCCGCGCAACTCCATCTCCGCCTCGCTCAGGCAGGCCCGCAACTCGTGCAAGGTCTCGCCCCCGAACATCGCGGCGGCGAACAGACCGTCGGGCTTCAGGCACCGCCGGATCTGCACCAGCGCCCCCGGCAAATCGTTGACGGCATGAAGCGACAGGCAGGAGGAAACAAGATCGAACGCGCCCGCCGCGAAGGGCAGAAATTCTTCATCCCCCGTCACGAAGGGAGCAGAATCGGAGACGCGCAGGGAAGAATCCAAATCCATGACAACCATATCCCCGATCTGCGCATGACCGTGCGGCAACGGCCCCCGCGCCCCGATCAGCAGCGTACGAGGAAACTGCCGTTTGATGAAGGTCAGCCGTTCGGAAAGCTCGCGCCCCGCCCACTCGAACAAAAAGGAGTATTCCGAAAAATTTCCCCTCACGGCCCGCGCCCGCAGAGCCGCAACGCGCGCACGGTCGAACACCGCATAATCCGGCGCGGGGGAGGGAGGCGGTTTGGAATTGCGTTGGTCAGCCATTGCTCGGCTTGGGTTCATCGTCGTTCAGGGCGTCCTTGATCGCCTTGATCTCTTTCTCAAATTCGCGGATCAGGCTCAGATCTTCGGAATCGTGCTTGGGCTTTTTGGGCTTATCGCCCTCAGGCTTGTTCTTGTCTTCGGCCTCCGGCTGCTCGCCGTCCGTTTTACCGCCTGAACCGCCCGTATCGCCGTCATCCTCGGGCATGCCGAATTCCGCCTGATCCCAGTGCACGATATACACATCGTCATTGGTGATATCCACGTCAAGATCCTTGGGCTTGTCCTCCTCAACGTCGTCCGGGTCGAGCGTCGCGTTGAAAGAGCCTTGCTTTGGCTCCAGCTTCAGGCCGGAAATCCGTTTGGCGCGTTCCTTCTTTTCCTTCTTTTCCTGCTCCTTGCGGGTGTAGTAATCCGAAGGCTTGTTGGTGCCGTAAAGCGCCGAGGCGTCGGTCTGCCGTTCGCGCGGCTTTTTCGGATCGTCCTTGCCGTCCTTGCCGCCGCTCGATCCGCCTCCGCCATCGCCACCACCTTTAGGCGGTACAGGCTTAGGTTCGGCCTTCGTGCGTTCGGAGAAGGTGCGCCCTGCGGATTTGAACGCCTGCGGAGTCGCGGGCTCGAAGGAGGCCGGAACGGTCCAATCCGGTTGCGCCTGCTTGAAACGCTCCTCAAGAATTTTCTTCACGTCGATCTTCGCTTGCGAACGCATGTGGCCGGGCAGGAATCGGTACGCCCGCGCAATCGTGGTCATGAAGTGCGGCTCTTTCGAGATGCTCCGCCAGAGCAGCATATACTGATAGATCGGCATGAACTTAATCGTGGGATCTTTCAGGTAAGCGGGCGGAGCGGCGATACAGAACGGATGAATGCGCTCGGGCGTAATTCCTGAATGGCTGTAATAGCTCTCGCCCAGCTTGATCACCATATCCGGCGTCACCCCGAATTTTTCGGCGATGAACTGCTTGAGCATTTTGAAATTGGTGATTTCCTTGGGGATGTTGAACTGTGGCGCGCTGACCGTCAACCCGTTCCCCTCGTAACGCTGCGGCACCGGCGTATGCTTGATCAGGAACCCCGCGTGAATGTCGCCCTTCAAACTCTTGGTCAGCGGAACCACGACGGCGGTGTTGATCGTCTTGTCGTCGGAAATCACGAAGTCGGTGATGTCGGAGGTCAGGCCCGCGCGTCCGCCCTGGCTCTGCCCTTCCTCCACGAAAATCGAATTGACGGTGCGCAGCTGCCCCGCCGCGCCTTTGACCTCACGAAAGCGCTGATCGCTCTCGGCGGCCTGCTTGAGGAAATCCTTCACGTCCAGCTTGCCGACGATCTCGCCCGCGATGATGGAGATATCCTTGCTCGTCCAGTTCTCGGCCTTCATGTTGAGATGCTGGAACAGCGCGAGGATCTGAAGTTCCAGACGCCCGTTGGGGATCAACCCGACGGAGATCGCGTCGAGGATCAGCTGCGCGGGAAACTCGCGAATATAGCTTTTCGCACGGAACTGGCGGTTGTGAAACAGTTTTGTCTTCGGGGGCAGGGGACCGCCGGGATCCTCGACTTCAAGGTAATAGGTATGCACCCGCTCGTCGATATAATTGGGGTCCGGGTAATATTCCGCCCCGCGCGTCATCAAGGCTTCGCGCTTGGGCTTGAGGCCCAGAAATTCCCGCGCGAATTTGCGCGTGTTTGCCTCGTCGATCACGTCCATATCGCGGATATGATCGTAAAGCGTGGACATCGGCTCGACCATGTGGCCCGACCATTGCCGTCCGTCGATGTTCAGCCCCGAGCGGGGAACGGCGTTAACAATCCCGCGCACCAGATCGTCATGCAAAAGAACGTTGAGCCGCCCGTCCTCCGTGATCCGGTAGGGCAGGATCTCGGCGATCTCCATTTTGCGCGTAACAATATCGAGCAGCTCCCCGGTCTTCTCGTTCCGCAGCGCCTTGACCTCAAGCGTACCTTCATCCTCTGAAATCCGGCGCTCCATAACGACCAGACTCTCACGCTCGGACATTTTGCGCGCGATCGAGATAAAGCTGGTTGGCGGGTCGCCCATCGGGTTCCCGTCATTGTCGTAAAGCCGGAAGTGCCCGTCGAAATTCTGTGCGACGAACGTCTCGTCCCAGTGCGGGCCGGAATACTGCACCCGCGCCCCGAGGCCGCGCAGCTCCTTGCGGAATTCTTCAACAGTGAAGAAGGTGTATTCGTAGGGAAGGTGATGCTGCCAGTTCTCGCGGTTGTCCTTGCGCATCATGAATTCATAAGCCCACTTAAAGGGCAAACGGAACAAGCGCGTACGCGGGAAGCGCGGCGGCAGCTCCTCAAGGAAGAAGCCCCCGCAACCGGGGTCCTGCTTGGGCCGCGCATGTTCAGAATACCAGACCAGCAGGTCGGCCTCCGAAAGCTCGCTGACATCCTCGCCCTCGCTCTCCTCGTCGTGCATCTCCATGAGTACGTATTGCTGCGGCGGCGGGCGGGCGAAATCGCGCAGGAACATGACGCCGTTATTCTTGAGCATGTGAAAATGTTTGCGCAGCGTATCGCTGACGATCCGCTCGTTATACCGCGCGTTGGAAAACACGACGTGCAGGATGAAGGAATTGATGATGACATCAAGCGATCCGGGCGGGAACAGGTCGCTGGAAATGTCCCCGTGCTTGAATTCCAGATTATGAAGCTTAAATTTCTCGCGCGCCTTGTTGATACTGCGCTTGCTCTTGTCCACCCCGACCAGTTTCATGTTCGGGCGCAGGACGGCCATTGCATAAGTCATCTCACCGTCGCCGCAACCCATATGGACGATCTTCGAATCCGGATCGACGAGAAGATGCGAGAGCGTAAACCACGCCTGCCGGACTGTGTCGTACGGAATATCCTTCAAAAGGTAATTCCGCTCCTCGATATAATCGGGCGGCTTTTCCTCAAAAAGGCCTTCGTACTCCTCCAGTCCGGACCCCGGCCGGTCGTCATCGTCCGGCTTATGAATGGTCGGGTCGGTGGTCATGAATGATTCTATCTACCCCGTTATAAACGTTCAGTTTTTTCCGTATTATGCAAAAGAGGCCCGAAAAGCACCAGCTTTAATTGCGCCGATCCGGGCAATTGCCAAAACACAGTCCCTATGAATAGGATGAAAACCGGGCCGGATCAACGAAAAGATGCAGGATATAATCCGTCATGAACAAAGCTAAGCATTTAATATCAAATGCTTTTATGGCATTTGTTGACCAGGTTCTGCCGCCGCGCTGCGTTCTGACCGGGCAAAAGGTGGAGGCGCAGGGCATGCTGGCCCCCGAAGCCTGGGCCACCCTCAACTTCATCGCCCGCCCGTTCTGCGCCCGGTGCGGCAGTCCCTTCGCCTATGAAATCGCCAACGATCCCGCCCCGACTTTCGCGGGCATGGGGGACACGGTCGTCTGCGTGGGATGCCTGAACCGGCCCCCTCCCTATCGCACGGCCCGTGCCGCCCTGAAATATGACGATTCCAGCCGCCGCCTGATTCTCGCCTTCAAGCATGGCGACAAAACGCATATGGCGGCCGCGTTCGCTCCGTGGCTCAGCCGGGCGGGTCGGGAGATGCTGGCGGAGGCCGACATGCTGATCCCCGTGCCGCTGCATCGCTGGCGGCTGCTGGCCCGCCGCTATAACCAGTCCGCGATTCTGTGCGACGCGCTCTCGAAGGCTACGGGAATACCCTCATTTACGCTGGCGCTGCGCCGCATCCGCCCCACGCCGAGCCAGGGATATCTGAGCGCGTCGGAGCGGCACGAAAATGTGCGTAAGGCCTTCGCCGTGGATCCGCCCTTCGAGGATCGCTTGCGTAACCGTTCGGTGGTGTTGGTGGATGATGTTTATACGACGGGCGCAACCGTGCGCGAATGCGCCAAGACACTGCTGGCCGCCGGGGCGTTGCGGGTGGATGTGCTCACCCTTGCACGCACGGCGAAGGAAATCTAAAAAAATCTACAGCGGCAGCCCCCGCGCCAGCCGTCCCTGATCGATAGAGGGGGCAAGCCCGTAACGCATCGCGGCATGACGCAGCGGCGCGATCCGTGAAACAGCTTTCAGCCCCGCGCGACGTAGATCCTTGACCGGTTCGCTATCGTTGCTGACCACGCGGTTGAGCAGATCAACCCACGTCACACGGCTCAGAACATCCGGCACACGCCGCCTCTCGAACCCGCGCACAGCCGCGCTTGAACCGGGGTCCAGACCCAGCCGCAGGGCATCGACCACGGTTTCCGCCAGCGCCGCCACATCGCGCAGGCTCAAATTCAGCCCCTGCGCGGTGATCGGCGACATGACGTGCGCGGCCTCCGCCAGAATCACCGTGCGCGGGGCCTGCAGGGCGTTCGCGCGCAGGCTCATCAGCGGCCAGCATTCCGGCGAAGTCTCCAGAGTAATCCCGCCCAGAATATTCGCGCTCTTGGTTTGCAGCGTTTGCTCGAAGGCATCGCGGGGCAGGGCGATCAGCGCCTCGGCCTGTTCGGTTGTCTCGACCCACACGATGCTCGACTGGTTGCCCTTCATAGGTACGAAGGCCAAAGGCCCGCCGGGACGGTGGAACTCGGTCGCCGTGTTATTATGGCTGCGCGAATGGTTGATGACGCACGTGATCGCGCTCTGCCCGTATTCATGCTTGCGGATTTCGATCCCGGCCAGCGCCCGCACAGCCGATCTCCGCCCGTCTGCTCCGGCCAGAAGCCGCGCAGAGAGCGTCTCGCCGTTATCGAGCTTCACCAGAATATTCTTTTCCTCCGCCTCAAAATGCTCGACGACCCGCCCACCATGAAACCGCACGGCCTTCGCGGCAGAAATCGTCTCAAACAGCGCCGAGCGCAGAATATTGTTGGGCAGGTTCATGCCAAAACGCGGAAGACCGATATCATGCGCTTCGAAATCACGCGTGATGGGGTCGTCACCCGCGCGGCTATCGTCAACGATCCGCATATTCTCAAGCGGGCAGCCATAGTCCTCGATGACTGCGCCGATCCCCGCAGCCCGCAGGATATGAAGCGAGCTTTCCATCAGAGCGACCGTCCGGCCCGAAGCCTTGAGGCCCGCGAGCGGTGCGGGCGCCGCCCCCGGATCTATGATATCGACGCGCACCCCGGCCCGGCCCAGAATGGCCGCCAGAGCCAGCCCCGCAAGCCCGCCGCCCGCGATCACGAGGTCGGGGTTTTTGGCGGCTTTGCTGTTTCCTTTTGCGCGGTTCATGCTAAAGTCCTAGGAGTCTGACGTTAAAGGGCTGTAACTCTTTTACGCCCGAACGCGAAAACAGGCAACGTAAACCGCACGTTCCCCCTGTATTCACAAAGCAAGAGAGAGTAACGCTATGCCCGCTCCCAAAGTCGAAATCTATACCTGGACGACCTGCCCGTACTGCATCCGCGCCAAGGCGCTGCTCGATTCCAAGGGCGTAAAATACACCGAATACAACATCACGGGCGACCATGAGGCTCGCAAGAAGATGATCGAGCGCACGGGCGGACCCGACTCTGTACCCCAGATTTTCATAAACGATAAACATTACGGCGGCTGCGACGACATTCACGCGCTGGACGCGAAGGGCCAACTCGATCCGGTTCTCAAAGGTTGAGTGCGGGAGGGCATAGAGAATGGAGAGCAGCCTTAAAGTCGCCTGTATCCAGTTAAACAGCGGGCCGGTGATATCGGAAAACATTGTAACGGCGGAGCGCATGATCCGGCAGGCCGCCGGTGTAGGCGCAAGGCTGATTGCCACGCCGGAAAATACGTGCCAGATCCGCACCCCCGCCGCCGCGAAGCTGGAAAAGCCCATCGCACAGGAGGATCACCCCGGCGTCAAACGCTTTGCGGACCTCGCGAAAGAATTGGGGGTCTGGCTTCTGATCGGCTCGATCGCCGTACGCGCTTCGGAGACGAAACTCCACAACCGCAGTTTCCTGTTCGACGATCAGGGCAATCTCGCGGCGCATTACGACAAGATCCATATGTTCGACGTCGTGCTCTCCGAAACCGAGAAATACGCCGAAAGCGACCAGATCGAGCCGGGCCGCGAAACCGTGGTCACGAAAACCCCGTGGGGCATCGCGGGCCTGAGCGTATGCTACGATTTGCGCTTCCCGCATCTTTACCGCGATCTCGCCAAGGCCGGGGCAGGGATGATCTTCATCCCCGCCGCCTTTACGGTGCCGACGGGCCGCGCCCACTGGGAAACGCTGGTCCGCGCCCGCGCGATTGAAAACGGCGCGTTCGTGATCGCCCCCGCCCAGACCGGGGAGCATGAAGGGGGCCGCAAGACATGGGGCCATTCCCTGATCGTCGATCCGTGGGGAAAAATTCTCGCCGACGGTGGCGAGTCGCCGGGAATCATAACGGCGGACCTCGATCTTTCCGAAATCGAAACCACGCGCAAACGCATCCCGTCCCTCACGCACGACAGGGAGTATAAGGTCAGACCATGAGCCGCAAGAAAAACGCCAAGCACACGCACGGAAAAAACACGCGCCTTGTCCATGCGGGCCGCGACCCCGAAGCCTTCTTCGGGCTCGCCAACCTTCCGGTCGGGCGCGTCTCCACGATCATCTACCCCTCTCTGGAGGCGTACGAAAACCCCAACCACAAATTCCGCTATGGCCGTGTCGGCAACCCGATGAGCGAAGCCTTCGAACTGGCCATGAGCGAATTGGAAGGCGGATACAACGCCATCACCGCATCCTCCGGCCTTGCCGCGATCACCACCGCCATTCTGGCCTTCGTGAAGACGGGCGATCACGTTCTGATCTGCGATGCCGTTTATCCGCCCACCCGCATTTTCTGTGATGAAACCCTCAAGCGCATGGGCGTGGAGGTGGAGTATTACGACCCGCTGATCGGCAAGGGCATCGAAAAAATGATCCGCAAGAACACCAGCCTGATCTATATGGAATCGCCGGGCTCCGGCACATTCGAGGTGCAGGACGTGCCCGCCATCGTCGCCGCCGCGAAAAAACGCGGCATCCTCACCATGCTCGACAATAGCTGGTCCGGCGGCCTGATCTTCCGCCCCATCGAACACGGCGTGAACGTCGCCGTCCAGTCCGTCACCAAATATGTCGGCGGCCATTCGGATATCAGCCTCGGCGTCGCCGTGGCGGATACGGAAAAAACCTACAAGATCCTGAAACGCGGAGCGCTGCATCTGGGCACCTGCGCCGCGCCGGACGAGCTCTGGCTGGCTCTGCGCGGCCTGCGCACCATGGCCGTGCGCATGAAACAGAACGCGCAGAACGCGCTTAAAGTGGCGCAGTGGTTAGAAAAACGCCCGGAAGTCGCGCACGTTTATTACCCCGCGCTCAAAGGCGACCCGAACCACAAGCTCTGGAAGCGCGATTTCTCCGGCGCGAATGGGCTGCTCTCGATCCTGCTGAAGGAAGCCCCGAAAAAGGCCGTCTCCCAATTCGTCAACGGGCTGGAGCTTTTTCCCATCGGCAGCAGCTGGGGCGGATACGAAAGCCTCTTGCAGCCGCAGGCGCTGGAAAAATGCCGCTCGGCGAACCCCTGGACGGAAAAGGGCGCATGCTTGCGCTTGCAGATCGGCCTCGAAGACCCCGAAGACCTGATCGCCGATCTGGAACGCGGATTTGAACGGTTCAATAAAAACCGTTAAGACTGATTGAGATCATCAACACGGGATAAAACCATGACGAAACTGCGCGAAGACGCGATCTATATCGGCCAGAGCGTGGGCACCGACGCCGCGCCCCAATATCTGCCGCTCAAATGGGGCAACCGCCACGGTCTGATCGCCGGAGCGACCGGAACGGGCAAGACCGTGACCCTGCAAGTTCTGGCCGAAGGCTTCTCCGACGCGGGCGTCCCAGTCTTCATGGCGGACGTGAAGGGCGACCTCACGGGCCTCTGCATGCCCTCCGGCGGTGAGGATTTTCTCACCAAACGCGCCGAGCAGATCGGCTTCACGGCGGACTTCAAGCCCCGCGCCTGTCCCGTCACCTTCTGGGACCTGTTCGGGGAGCAGGGCCACCCGGTCCGCACCACGATTTCGGAAATGGGGCCGCTGCTTCTGGCGCGGATACTCGAACTCAACGACACGCAAGAGGGGGTGCTCAACATCGCCTTCCGCGTCGCGGACGAGCAGGGGCTTCTGCTTCTCGATCTCAAGGATCTCCGCGCCTTTCTGAACGCGATGAACGAACAGCGGGCCGAGATTTCCGCGACTTACGGCAACGTCACCCCGCAATCCATCGCCACGATCCAGAGGGCTCTTTTGAATCTCGAAACACAGGGCGGGGAGCAGTTCTTCGGCGAACCCGCGCTCGATCTGCGCGATTTCATGCGCACCGATTCCGACGGCTTCGGCATCATCAATATTCTGGCCGCTGACCGCCTGATGCTCTCGCCGCGCCTGTACGCCACCTTCCTGCTCTGGATGCTCTCGGAATTGTTCGAGGAGCTGCCCGAGGCTGGAGATTCCGACCGTCCGAAAATGGTGTTCTTCTTCGACGAGGCGCATCTGCTGTTCAACGACGCGCCGAAATCCCTTCTTGAAAAGGTGGAGCAGGTCGTCCGCCTGATCCGCTCAAAGGGCGTGGGCGTATTTTTCGTGACGCAGAACCCGGACGACATCCCCGAAACCGTCCTTGGCCAGCTCGGCAACCGTGTCCAGCACGCGCTCCGCGCCTTCACCCCGCGCCAGCAGCAGGCGATCAAGCAGGCATCGCAGACATACCGCGAAAACCCGGCTTTCAACGTGGCCGAAGTGATCACCGATCTGGGAGTGGGGGAGGCGCTCGTCTCCACGCTGGAGGATAAGGGCCAGCCCTCGATCGTCCAGCGCACGCTGATCCGCCCGCCCTCGGCCAAGCTCGGCCCGGCCCCGGACACGGTGCGCAAGACCGTTCTCTCCGGCTCCGCGATGGGCAAAAAATACGATCAGGCCGTGGACAGCGAATCCGCTTATGAAATCCTCATGCAGCGCGCGCAGAAATCCGCAAAGCCCGCCGAGGTGGAAAAACCCGCCGCCAAGACCGGAACCGGCGGCTGGGGGGCCGAAACCCCCGCCCGCCGGGCCGCCCCGCGCCGTCAGGGCGTGGCCGAGGCCGCCGTCATGTCGGTCGTGCGCTCGGTCAGCAGCTCGCTCGGGCGTCAGATCACGCGCGAAATCATGCGCGGCATCATGGGATCGTTCAAGCGCTGAAAAAGCCCTTTGGAAGGAAATACAAAATCCGGATTTTAGAAGACGAAGTCTTGTCCGTCATCCGCGTGAGGGTTGCGCATCATGCACAAAAGCCCGTCAGACTCGCGTCCAAGCGGTTGAAAGTCATGCCGCTCGTAAAGATGGATTGCACCGCGGTTTGACGGATCGACCTTCAGCGCCGCGATATGCCCCTCCCGGTCGCACGCACCTAAAAATGTACGCAGAAGATTTCCGCCGATACCGCCGTTCTGGTGTTCGGGATGAACCATCAGGGAGACAAGCGTACGGTTTGGCCCAGCCTCGGCAGCATCGCTTTCTGAAACGTGAATCGCGCCTATAAGCTCGCCCTCCGGACCGTCAAGGCATAAAACCTTATCGTCCTTGATGGCCTGAACCCATTCCTGCTTCATAAAGGGCAGGTTCGTATTGATAAATATGGGCGGAACATTATACGCCGCGCATTCCAGCGCCACGATTGAATCAATATCGTTTGGTTCGGCATGTCTCAACATTATGTTAATGTACCATAGCTAAGATACTGAAAGAAAGGTTTTTTATACCAAAAGCCCGAGATCGACGCGCAGCGCGTCCGCCAGAGTTTTCATCGCACGGATGGAGCCGTCTTTTTTGCCCGTCTCGATTTCGGTGAGGTAAGGGCGCGAGATTCCGGTCAGGTCGGCCAGTTCTTTCTGGGTCAACCCGCGATGCTTGCGAATGATCTTGAGCGGGCTATCCTGCCGCGCCATCAACTGGTCGAGAATCTCCGGCGGAAGGTCCGTGTCCGATTGATCGCTGGTCATGGTCCGGTAGTCGTGAAGAGGCACAAGAACGTATGGCTTGCCCTGAATATGCAACAGATCGTATTTCATGGCTCCTCCCTCCACGAAGATCATAGAGCAAAAGACTCGTATTTAAAAAGCGCAAAGCGGGAAACTTCACAACGGGTTGCGGAAAACCTCTAAAACCGTGTGGAAAGCGTAACGGAACCGAAGATGCTTTCCTCGTCTTGCGACTCGAACTCCTTCGTCCGGGCGTTGAGCGTATAAGACATCCGATAATCACCGTAGGTTAGGGAAAATCCGGCGCTGGCGTCGCCCACGAGAATATGCTTGTCCACGCTGTGGCTGTCGGAAAATGTGTTCCCATCCAGAAAGATGTTCCGCCCGACAACACGTCCGTCCAGCCCCGCGAAAACCTGCCAGTTCAATTCGTCCGGAGCGCCCCGGAAAACGCCCGTACCGGGAATAGAGGGGCGAACACGCGTCGGCGTATCCTCTTCAAGGCTCGAACCCAGAACCAGCGTCGCGCCGACTCCGCCATGCGTGTAGATATTTCCAAGCGCCACGGAGAAATTCGGCTCCACGCGCATCTTGACGAACCTGCCGTCATAGGAAAGCGCACGCGGAATCCGCCGCTCCCACGAGAGGATCACGCCCGGCTCGAATTCCAACTGGTTCTTCCAGCCGCGCGGATCGGGCGACCCGGTGAAATATTTATGCACGAACCGCTGGGTGGGCTTGCCCAGCGCCTCCGGCCCGACGACGCCGAGCGTGAATTCCAACTCGTCAATATGCGCGGGCGTACCGTCACCGCTTAAGGTGGTGGTGGACAGACCCACTGAGCCATAGAGAAAAGCCGCCCACGGGCGGTCATCGTCCGGCTGGTCCTCGATGCGGATATCCTTGGGCGTGTAGAGATTCTGACCGACCGTATAAAAAACGCTGGTCGTCTCGTTCAGGTCGAAAGTTGGGACATGCTCGGCCAGTTGGTCAATCCCCGGCGGTACGTCGATTCCCTCGTTAAACCATGTGAGGCGCACCCCGCTGGAGTAATATCGGTCGGAATTACCGCCGAAATTGTCGTTTTCAACGGCCAGACTGACGTAAGTAGGGCTTTTTTTCTCAGCCTTGCTGTCATCCGCATGCGCCAATGCCGCATTGAAGAGGACACAGCAAAGTGAGGCGGAAACAAGAAGAAAGGAGTATACGCTGTTCATGCCTCTTTATATAACCCAAGCCAAAGACGCATCCAAGGCGAATATCACCTTTTGCCCAGCAACCGGATGTGATAAGCAAAAACCATGTCGCAGCCAAAGATCACGAATTTTTACACCCGCCCGCCGCTGACCGGAAACCCGCAGCAGATCGTCATGCTTCTGCACGGACTTGGCTCGAATGGCCGCGATTTGATCTCGCTGACCCCGTATTGGCAGCAGGCGCTGCCCTATGCGCTGTTTATCTCGCCCGACGCGCCGTTCGCCTGCGATATGGCGCCGCCCGGCTACCCGGATTCCTATCAATGGTTCTCCCTCATGTCCCGCGAGATGGACGATATGCTGGCAGGCGTACGGCGCGTGACGCCGATTTTACAATCCTTCATAAAAGAGATTCTGGAAAAGTACGAACTACCCGCAAGCGCTCTGGCCCTCGTCGGCTTCTCGCAGGGCACGATGACCGCCCTGCATGTCGGCCCGCGCTTGCAATCGCCCATCGCGGGAATCGTCGGCTATTCCGGCGCGTTGTTATGGGAGGAGGGGATGGAGATCGAACTGAAATCCCGCCCGCCCGCGCTTCTGGTTCACGGTGAAGCCGACGACGTGGTCCCCGTGACGGCCTGGTTCCACGCCAAACTCACGCTGGAGGCACAAGGATTTCCCGTCAGCGGATTCACCTGCCGGGGCTTGCCGCATAGCATCGACCAGAAGGGCATCGAGGAAGCAGTAGTGTTTTTGAAAAACGTTTTCAGTGAAACAGGCTGAAGAAAAATTCTAATATCCGATCTTACAATACTTTTACAAAACCTTGAAAAAGCGCAGAAAAATTAGATTTTCACACGTTTTTTCTGCGCTGCAAAAACCTTAGAGTATACAACAGAAAACCATCGCAACGATTTGAATAAACAGATCGTATGAGCGCATGCGAATATTTGCTGCGGCACAGTAATTTGTGGGGTGCAGCACAGAAATATCTAAAGAAAGTAAGGAATTTTCTTCAAACATGATATAATTTCCTTGAGTGCGCGAACCGTGTTTCGCCAAGGGCTCCAAGGCCCGGCACACAGGTTCCGCCGCAAAAGGCCCCGTCTGGCAACCGGGTGCGACAGCGGTTTAAACGAAGGAGAATGTGTGTATGAATACTGTTATGCCATTGGAGAGGTGCCCCGCCCTGATCCTCAACGCGGACTTCAGGCCCCTCAGCTATTTCCCGCTTTCGATCTGGCCATGGCAGGAAGCGGTGAAGGCCGTCTTCCGCGAGAGTGTAACAGTGATCTCCGAATATGACCGTGTCGTACGCTCCCCGGGCCTCAGCATGAAGCTGCCCAGCGTACTGGCCCTGCGCGAGTATGTGCCGATGGCGCGTACGCCCGCCTTCACAAGATTTAACGTATTCCTGCGCGACCAGTGGACCTGCCAGTACTGCGCCCACAATTTCAAAACGCAGGAATTATCCTTCGACCATGTGATCCCCCGGTCGAGGGGCGGACGAACGACGTGGGAGAACATCGTGGCCGCCTGTCGCGAATGTAATACGAAAAAGGGCAACAAGATGCCCTCGGAATCCGGCATGTTTCCGGTCACCGACCCGCGCCGCCCGACGGTGTTCGAGCTGCACCACCACGGCCGGAGGTTCCCGCCGAACTTCCTGCACGAAAGCTGGGGAGACTTTTTATACTGGGATACCGAACTGCAGGACGACTGAACGAACGAAGAATAAGAAATTCGTCCGGGTTCGAGAGAGTTTTTAGGAATTAGGTTTTTGGTTTGCCACGGAGAGCGGTTTCATGTGGCCAGCCGAAAAGGGCGCAAGGCCGGGCGGTTCCGGTTGAGCGCATAATGTGCAATGAAAAGGAGGACGCTATGTTTACGCATATCACAAACCTTGCACACGTTAGATCCATCACGGAGGCCTTAGGATTCTTTTTATTCTACACGGTTCTTCTTGTGGGTCTGTCTACCTTCCTCGGACACTACATGGGAACCCTCGGACTTGTTGAGGGCGGGACGGTGGGAACCTTCTTCGACGGGGGCCATCTCCACACCATGATCGGCGCAGGATGGACGTTAATACTGTCCAGCATGATCCTGTCCGGGAAAAAACTGACCAACGACCTGATGGCCGTGATTGTGGCCCTGGTCGGTATATACCTCTCCTACACCGTGGATGTATTGCTGGGTATGGTCGTTGTATCGTACCTGACCACGGTTGAGACGACGAAATAAAAACGTCTCATAAGAAAAGGCCGACGCAACGGCCCTGAAATAAAAACATTCAGCCGGGGGATCCTCTCCCGGCTTTCTTTATCTGCAGAAATATTCCCTAAAACCCGCAGAAACCTTGACTCTAGCAACAAAAACCGCTAGAAACTGCGGTGTTCACCCCAAGATGAGACGAAAAAAATGTTCAAGGACATGTTCGATTTCGCTAAAAAACGCACGCTGAAAGAGTCGTTCGGATTTTTTATTTTCCACTCCGCCCTGATTTTGGGCGTGATGGCGGTCGTGCGCACGCTCGGCATCTAGGCCGCTGGCATTTCCGCGCTGCGGCGCTTGAGGGCCGTGACCGCGCCGAGTGCGCACAAGACGGCCAGCCCCAGACACAGCATCACGTTATAATTCGCCATCGAAAGACCGAGCAGCGGGTCCGCCCACGGAATTTCGTCGCAACGCCCCATGGGCGCGCTCAGGATATTCTCGATGAAGCTTTGCCCCCCCTTGACGGGCGGCAGGCGGCAAAGCTCGTCCGACGGCCACCATTTCCGCTCCACCCCCGTGTGATAGAGGGCGATGCCCGCATTAACCAGAAAGTTCAGCGAAAGCAGCCCCGAAAGCCCGGCGTGAAAGTTCGCTCCGCGCCGCCGGAGCATGAGGCCGAGCGCCGCCCCCGCCGCGCCGATCGCGAACGGATAGCGCTGCGTGATACACAGCCGGCAGGGTTCGAGCGCAAAAAACACCTCCGCCGCAAACGCGGCGGCCAACGAAAACAGGCACGTAAACAGGATCAGCCCGTAAACCCATGCAGGCCGGGACAGGAACAGACACACAAACGAAAGGAAACGCTTCATAACCGTATGTTCGCGCAAAAACCGCAAAAATTTCAAAAAATATCGACAATCGCGCATTTTATCCCCTTGGCCGGACGGGGAAAAGGCGGGCAGGGGCAGGGCGGGGTGATTTTTCTGTTGATCCTGCCGCGCACCCCGCTATGATCCGGGAACGGATTGAGCATGCGGGTGTGGTGAAACTGGTAGACGCGCCAGACTCAAAATCTGGTGTCCGCAAGGACGTGTCGGTTCGACTCCGACCACCCGCACCAAGCTCATCACAAACCGTGCATTTTCATGAAGCTGTGGTATAGTGCCGGAAAGCAACTGGAAAAGATTATGAAAATGGCAAAAAACGATAAACCCGTCCTCAGTGTGATCGGCGACTTTTCCGGGGCGATGATTTTCGCGGAGCGGGCCGATGGCCGCTTTGCGCGGATAGATCACGGCATCGACCTCTCCGAGCGCTTTACGGTCAAATCTCATAATCCCGCGGGCGAGGAGGCGACTTTTCGATTTCTCGGGACTCCGCCGGAAGCCCGGGCGCTGATCCCCGATCCCAGCAAGGGCGACGTCGCGGTTTACCAGCCCTCGGACACGACCGGCAAAAAAGTCATCTTGCGCGGAAGCGGACAAATACAGATCTCCGACCGCGAACCGGCGCTCGACCAGTAAGTTAAAGTTTAGAGCCCGGTAACAAGCCCATCCCTGCGCAGTCGGCTTTCCCATCACAGGCGAAACCGCGTATAATCGTTGCATGAAAAAGTCCTTACGGCGGATCGCTTTATCTTTGTTTGTCATGGCCGCCGCGATGGGCCGGAGCCCAGCCTTCGCCTGCAGCGTCAAGATGTCTAGCATCCCGGATTCCGTGATTTTACTCGTTTTAGGGGGTAACCTGCTCGCATGGATATCCTTGCCCGTGGCGCTGGTCCTCTGGCGCGTCAAAAAACTCAAGGCCCGCTACACCGTTCTGCCATCGCTGTTGGCCAGCGTCGTTCTTTACGCCGCGATGGTGTATATCCACCAGGAAAGGATGGGACCCGCGCAGGCAATGGCCCAGTGCGCGGAAATGCAAAGAGAAGGCCTGAGTTGGCTCGGGACGGGGGGATAACATAAGGACGGCGCTCTTTTATATGATTGCGGCTTGTCTTTAACGGGCATCGCTATTAGATAAGGGGTTGGCGTACGGAGCTTCACAATATGCGTGTTTCATGATCAAAAAAATCGCCAGAAATAAGAAGAGCATCCTGTATTTTCTTAAAAACGCGCCTTTAGCCATTATCACCTCATCCTTATCAGGTTTCGTGAACTATGCGGCAATCCTGTTTCTCACGGCCCAGGCTTCGCTTGAGGATGTGGGGCAATACCGCCTGCTGATGTCCTATTTTGTCCTGATGGGCCTTCTCTCGCTGGTGGAGAGCAATAAGGTGCAGGTTCGGGCGTCCGCCTCGGAAGATATGACGACGACGGCATCGATCTTTTTCGCGCGAACCTATGGAATGCTGTTCTGTGTCGCGCTGACCGCACTGGCGGTTCTGTATGACCGGCAGACCCAGAGTTGGGGCCTCCCGGACGAATTACTGCTCGTTTCCGTTCTGGCCGCAATCCACTATCCCGCGGACATGCTGATTGCAAATTTTCAGGCCCAAAAGCAGTTCGGCAGGCTCGCCGCCCTCACGTTCCTGAAATACCTGTTGGCCTTCAGCGTTCTGATCTCCGCGCTGCTCATGGGTTACGGGGTGGTCTTCGCGACAGTCCTGCAACTGGCCACAATGTCTGCGATAAACGCACTGTTTTTCGCCTATTGGCTGGCGCGTCCGATACTGGGCGCCGTCACATGGGCCAGCGTCAATCCCCTCAGTCTGGCGCGGCAAGGCAATATCCGCGACGCCTTCACCCTCAGTATCGCCAAAATCCTGCCCAGTACACTCGAACACGCCGACAAGATGATCATCGGGTTCTTTTTCGGGCTGGAAACGCTGGGCCTTTACACGCTCGCCTTCTCAACGGGCCGCTTTATTTACAACGCGCTGAAACCCGCCTTTTACATCTATTACCGCCATTACGTCGATGCGCTGCCCGCCAAACGCCTGCTGAATTACGTGATGATCGCGTTTTCTCTGTTCGGGATCGGATTGAGCGTGATCTTCTATTTCTGCACGCTCTACATCCCGGCGTTCGGGAAATTCGCAGGCGCGGAAACCGTAGTCTATATCTTCTTCCTGTCCTACGGCATCGCGATGGTGGACGCGATCTACACGCAATCCTACGGCATCAACAAGAACGCCGACACAAGGCACTTTCTGATCGCAAACACGACCGTAAGCCTCGCCTGTTATGCGCTTTTCGCCTTATGCGCGGCCCTGCCCGCAAAATGGGCGATGATCGCCTGCGCCTTGCATTACCCTGTCTGGCATGCCGGAACGGTCTGGGTTCTCTCCAGCCTGCGCATGAAGGCGAAGGGCTAGAGATAGGGGCATGCGCCCGCGCCGCCAACGGCCTTGAACCGCGCACAGAGAGACTGTTTCATCCCCCCTATATCCTTAAAAAAGATGACCGGTCCGGCCCCCTTTTCCCATGCGACACTTTCTTTAGGCTTGATCTTTTTGAGCAAATTCTTGGCCGTCTTGTCGTTCTCCAGCGGGGCGATGGTGCCATCCAGAATCTGCCCGATAACGGCTTGATCGAGCGGATTACGCGAAACCGGATGACTGCCCGCGCTTTCGATTAAAACGTCTTTCAGGCTTTCTGCGGGCAGGGTTTCCCAGCCCTTAAACGCGGTCAACGGGGCATCGGCCAGAAGCGCCTCATCGGCGTTGGTCAATTCAAGACAATCCGCCTTGTAGGTTTCATCAATCTGATTGTCGGCCAGATAAACCTGCGTTTGCGGCGCAGTCGTTAAAAATTGCTCGTCGAATTGAATCGCCTTGTTTTTACACGACGTCGCAGAGGAGGGGAGGTAAAGATTGCCGATCATGTCGATCAGACCTTTTTGGCGGGTCTTGAGACTTGTATCGAATTGACCGGTATAAGCGCCCGTTCCGGCGATGAAGTTGTTGACGAAGCTGACGCGGTTACCGGTATTGATGCGCGGATTGCGCTGCTCGGCCCCGGCCAGAATATTCCCGGCCATGATCACCCGTCCTGTGCCAGAGCTAAGCAACACGTTCATCGAATGAACCCCCTTCGGGTGCCCACCGTTACGCAGCGGCTGCGCGATCAGGCTGCGCTCGATCCTCACCCCGTCCACCAGCCCCTGCAAACCGATATTCTCATCGACGCCCCAGCCGACGCTGACATTCCGCAGGATGACGTTGCGGATGGTGTGCTTCCGTGATTCCGATCCGTAAATCGAAATCCCGTCCCGGTTCTCCGCGATCTTCGGATCATCCGAAGATCCTGCGTAAACCGCGATATGGCTCACCAACACATCGCTCGCGCGGATATTGAGCGTTCCGCCATGAAGGAGGATTCCCGGCGAAGGCGCGGTTTCCCCGGCAAGCGTCACATGGTCTTTCTGGATGGCCAAATTGCTCTTGAGTTCGATCACGCCGCTGATATCGAAAACGATCACGCACGGCCCGCATTGAGCCAGCGCCGCACGCAAGGAGCCCCGCCCGTCATCGGCCAGTGTGGTCACGCGCACGATTTTGCTTCCGGCGATCAGGCCGCCCGCGCTCTCCACGTTCTGCGCAAGCGCAGGCCGGATAAGGCTGGCAATGCCAAAAATCAGGGCAAGGCAAAAAAGCCTAAGCTTTAAGCGCGGTCTGGATATATCCGAATTCCCGATCGACATAGGACCCTATCGAATGATGGTCGAGCACCCACTGCCGCGCCGCCTTGGCGTACGTGTCAGCCTTCGGATCATTCTGGGCCTCGATAATCGCTTTGGCAATGGCCTCGGGAGTAAAATCGGCGGCCATGTAACCCGTCTTCCCCGGCTGGATCAGGTCGGTGATGCCCGAGGTCGGCGTGCCGACGCACACCATCTCCGCCGCCATCGCCTCGATCAGCACCTTGGGCAGGCCCTCATGCAGGCTTGGCAACACAAAATAACGGTGTTCCCGATAGAGCGCGGCGATCTCCTCGTTCTGAAGCGCGGGATGATGCGTGAGCGCAATCCCCAGCTCCTTCGCCAGAGCCATCGCCTCCGCCTCAAGACTGCCCTTGCCGACAAGCGTAATAGGACATTGCGCGAGGGCGCAGGCACGTAAAAACGCAAAGACGTTCTTCTGCGTCTCCAGCCGCCCGACGAAGATCACGCCCGACTTGGCGGGCTTCTCCTCAATATGGCCGCTGAAAATCGTGGTGTTGACATAGGTGGGGGCAACGAACGCCTTGTCGCGCCCAAAAATCATAAATTTTTTGATGTAGTCGAGCGCGTCCTGTGTCGTGACGGAGGCGATATCCGCGATATTGAACGAGAAAAACTCCAGAACCCACGCGACGACACCCGCGAGATACTGGTTATTCATAAAGAGCCGCCGCGAGAGAATATACCCGCACCGCAGGAACATCTTCGCCCCGCAGAGCTTGGCGAGGATAGCGGTCCAGCACCCGTTGATCTGGTTGGTTTTGGCGACCTTGCCGCCGCCCTTCACCGCCGCGCGGATTTTCTTGAGGTCCGCCGAGTGTCTGAGGTGTGCCAAAAACCCGCCGGGATTGTGATCCGGGCAGATCAACTCAATCTTCTCCAAAAGCTCCTGCGGATAATTGAGCTTTTTGATTTCCTCCCGGTCATCGGGTGAATAGCTGAAAATCTGGATATGCGTGAAATACCCGCGCCGCAGATACTCCATCGGGATTTCCATTTCCCGGTTGGCCACGCCCTCCTTGAACCATTTCTTGATCGACCCCTTGAAGGTCAAGATAAAGAGGAGCTTCATGCGATCACCCCCGTGAGTTTCAGCATCCGCTCGATCGCGGTGTCCCAGTCGTCGAACGTCTCGGGCGGCACGGTAAACGCGGCCGGGTCGGCCAGCGCCTCCAGAATCTTATCGGCCAGAACCTGCGGATTTTCGGGATCAAAATAGAAACGACCATCCAAAGCAAGGTCGCGGTTCGCGTCTATATCCGAAAGAATGACCGGAATCCCCTGCTGCACGGCCTCCAGAACCGCGTTCGACATGCCCTCATGGATCGAACAGTTGATATAAAGCGCATGTTTAAGAAGATGCGTGAACACCTCCTCGCGCTTGAGCGCCCCGGTAAAGGTGATGCGGTCCTGCGGGCGGATCATGGCTTTGAGCGCCTGCGCCTCGTCCGAAAGATCGGCCCCGCCGATGATCGTGATCTCCGGGGCGCGTTCGCCCAGAATCTGCGCCGCGCCGATCAAAACCTTGTAGTTCTTCTGCACCGTCACCCGCCCCACGGCCACCAGCGTATTGGGCCTGCGCTCAGCCTTCGGCGGCCCGTTCTCGGGCTTGTCCACCCCGTTGCGGATCAGATGCGCCGTGATGCCCAGCGTCGCCAGATGCGTCTGGATGCTCGGCGCGACCGCGATCACGGTATGGGCATAACGGCAGAACCCTTCCGTCACGGCCAGCAGTTTGCGCACCACAGGCCCCCATTTGGACAGCACATGGTCCACCGAGCCGCTGCGCAGGTGGATCTTCGCCCGCCGCCAGAGCATCATCCGCAGAAACGGCACCAGCACGGCAAAATTCGTCCCGAAAATGAACACATGGTCGTACTTTTGCGTGGCGTGGGAGGAAAGCGCGTACAACAGATACATCGCCTTGTCGGTCTTAAATCGTTTGGAGCGCGGCACGTTGATGACCCGCAAACCCTCCGGCAGGGCGCAATCGGGCGGGATAATCGTCAAAACGTCGATATCGGCATGTTTAAGGGTGCGCGGCACGAACGAGTCGGTGAATTTCTCGATCCCGCCCTCGCAGCCGAACAGCCCGCGCGGCCCCACAATCAGGATGCGCGGTCGCTTATTTGCCAAGGCCCAGCGTCCTTCTCAGGTTTCTGGCCCAGTTGGGCACCGCGAGCAGATAGACATAACGCCCGATGACCGGCCACGGCGACTCGGTATTCTCAAGCCACCCAACATGCAAAAGCCGCGCGGCCATGGAGTTCAATATCTGCTTCTTGCGCTTGTGTACGGTAATCGAATCTCCATGGTAATAGCGCGTAACCAGAACCTTGGGGATACAGCCGAACCGCATCCCGGCGCGAATGGCCCTCAGGTAAAGATCGTAATCCTGCGCGAACCGGAACGACTCGTCGTAAAACCCGATCTCCGCCAGCCGCGCCCGCCGGAAGGCGAGGGAGGCATGAACGATAAAGTTTCGCTCAAGCAGCTTGGACTTGATCGCCGCGTCCTCCGTCGGACCGTCGATGATCCACGTCCGCCCGGTCGCCTCGTCCACGCCCTGCGCATAGGAATAGACGATATCGACACCGGGGTTCGCATCAAAAAACGCGGCCAGCTCCGAGAGCCGCTCCGGCGCGGGAATATCGTCGTCGTCCGCCCGCACCATGATCTCACCCTTGGCCAGAGCGATGGCTTTGTTAAACGATTTGGTGGGGCCGAGATTCTGTTCGTTCACGATGATGTGGAGCCGCGCATCGGCCACAAGCGCGGGCGGCAGCAGCGCCTCCGCCTGCAACCCCGGCTTATCCAGCACCAGAACGACCTCGACCTGCTCATAATGGTCCAGAAACGCCGTAAGAACCTGCGGGAGCTTCTGCGAGCCCACAGTGCTGATGATAATTGAAAACTTAATGTCTGACAGAGGGGGTACGCTGCTCATGGTCCTATACGGGTAATTTGGGGTCGTTTGTTTCGATCTTAAAATGCTTCAATCCGGCAAGATTGCCAAGGCGGATCAAAAGCTCCGCCGTCTGCACCCTAAACCGCCACTCGGACAGGTAGGACGCTTCGACCGATATCGCTACCACCGCCACCAAAGCGATAACAATCGCAAGGTTTATGCCAACGATAGGCGTAAGCATAAGAATGAGCGAAAGACCGATCGCCTGATGGAACAGATAGATCGAGTAGCTGTAATGCCCAAAAAATTGGCAAATCCGGCCCGAGGCCGCATACATGTCAAAAACCAGAAACACCGCGAAAAATACGCAGAAAAGCAGGAGAGCGTCAAGATTGAAGTCGGGATTGTTCATCGCGGACTGCATCATCTGCGCCATCATCAGGCTGACGCAAGCAAGCATGAGGAGGTCGTACTTTTTCTGGTACATCCGCATGCCGACGGCAAAAAAGACCAGATACTGCGAAATGAAAAGCCCATGTAAGATTTTGTTCACCAGCCCGAAATCGTTAACGATAGCCAAAAACTCCACAGCGCCGATCGCCAGCGCGGCAAGCGTAAAGGCGTCCGTGTATCTGTGGCTGAAAAGCGCGGCGAACACGCCGACGATGAAGTAAAACTTAAGCTCGACAAGAATCGACCAATGCACCCCGTCGATCCACTCGAACCCAAAATCCTTGAGGAAGAAAGACGTGCCGATCAGATCGGAGACGCTTCGCCCGGTCACGTCAAAATCCCGGACCCCCTCGGGTACGATCGGCGTGGGCAGAGCTAAAACCCACAAAAAAACGACGATGTTGGAAACGATGAAGAGCGGCCAGATCCTCGAAAGCCTTTTAGCGTAAAACTCCGAGAGGGTTCCGGAATTTTGCATGGTCTTGGCGATCAGAAAACCCGAAAGCACAAAAAAGATATAGACCCCGATGGACCCGTGTTCAAACAGTATGGCGGGCTCCGTCTCCGACCCCATGACCGTATAGGGAATGCGGTCAGTGTAATGAAAAGCGAGGACAAGAAGGATCGCTATCCCGCGAATCTGCTCGATCAGCAGATTCTTGTTCGTCGTCAATTTTAAATTCATAATTCTCTAAATCTCCGTGGCGGTAGGATGGATACATGAATGCTTACGTATTGATCAGAGAAGAATCGGATCAACGGCACGGTGTATAGAGTCCGCGCACGAATGCGGCAGGCAAAACAAAACGGCGCACCGCGATAAGCGAGGCGCACAAGTTATTGTTTAAAGTGCAAAAATCAGGCCGTTATGGCTTGGGCGTTTTAACGGCAATAATCGACTTAACCAGACCCATAGATTTTTCATAAACAATATCTGCATCGGGAAAGAGCGCCTTCATATCCTCGATGGTCAAAAGATTGAAGTCGGGCAGGGTCTTCTTTTTCGGCACCAACCGATAGGCAAGAAGTTGCAAAGGGCGCGGCAAAAGCTGCACAAACGAGGGCGTAATCGTATGGCTCTCGATCGGAAACCATTTATAGGGGGTCTGAACGAAATATCCCTTGCCGATCCGGCGGATTTCTTCAGCGAATTGCTTCTGGTGGATGCGCGCCGTCTGCTCGAACTGGGCTTTGGACTTCATATTGACGACCTCGTCCTTCGGCCCGGTGACATGCTCGATCACCGAATTGCAGTAAACGATATCGTACTGGTTGTCGTTGATCGGCAGCCGCTCCGCCCCGTCGAGCGTCAGAGTCTTAAACCCGTGCTTTTCCCTCGCGATTTGAAGATGTTCTGTGTCGTAATCCGCGATGGTGACGGATTTATGGTCTGGCGCAACCATCGCAATGTGGTCGCCCTTGCCACCGCCGAGATCCAGGATATTCTCATTCGCAATCCCGGGAAAAATGCGTTGAAACATGGCCGCCCGCCTCGCCCGGCAGCTCTGCGAGTATTTCCGGCGCGCGACAATAAGCGGATTAAAGCTTTTTTCTGATTTTGACATAGGAAAAACCTCAAAAAATATAAAGAATATGAAAATTAAAAACTAAAAAGCAAACGATATGCCAACTATAGACCATCTGAGGATATAAGCCAGCGATGGTTGAAAATCGGCCGCACTAGAAAAAGGGGGGCTTAGTTTGAAGCCTTGCGTTGCGGTAGAATGGCTCGCCGCGTGAGTTTGATCAGCGTCTTCTCGACCAGAAAATAACTCACCAGCGACGCGGTAAGACACAGGATCAGAGCCGGAACCATATAAAGCGCCAGTGATCCGGCGCCCAAATGTTTGTAAACAGCCGCCAGCGGCACCAGAACGAACGGGTGTGAGAGATAAAGCGAGTAGGAGGAGTCGCCCAGAAGCTCCGTGGTCTTGGCAACGGGCCCCTGCACGGCATTCATGCGGCGGGAAAAGACAATCCCCATCGTCAAAAGCGCGGCGGGAATCCCTCGGGCGATAAACCTGAACTCATCAGCAGGCAAGGCATATTCTCCCAGCGGCCACAAGATTAGCGCGGCAACCACCAGAGCCACGCATAGCCATCCGGGCAATTCAGGCCGTTTGCAGAAATACGCATGGATCCAGATTCCGGCGGCGAATTCGAGGATGATCGAGGAGCCGAAGAAATCGAAAATGAAATGCGACCCCTTGAGCATAAGACCCGCCCCGTAAAGAGCCAGAATGCAAAACGTCAGAAAATACTTCCGCAGATGCGCGGCCATAAAGACGCTCGCACACGCAAGAAGATAGAATAAAAACTCATAATTCAGCGTCCAGCCTTGGCCGAGCACCGGGGTAATATTCCCCCTGTCGGGGTTAGGCCACGGGACAAAAAACAAGGAAGCCAGAACATGATCGGGCGCGACCGTGCTCGACCGGAGAAGATGAGAGAAGAGCAGGATCGCTATGACCATCAGCAGCGTATAGAACCAGTATAGCGGGACAACGCGGATAATACGGCGGACCATGAAGTCCTTGGCATCCTTCGAAGACGGCTGGGCGTTCATAAGGACATGGCTGATGATGAAGCCGCTGATGATGAAGAACACATCGACCCCCGACCCCCACGGCAGGGCATAAAGTGTGCTGTAAGCTTCATCGAGGAAGCCGAACTTTTTGGCCTCCATGAGGAGGTGCCCGAACAGAACGGAAAACGCGGCGATAAAACGCAGCATCTGTACACTGTGGATTTTAGAACTTGAGGCGGTCAACTACCCGGCCTCCGCTTTTGGTTGGCCGCTCAATCGGTCGTCCGGGCCGTCTACAGGCAGAGTTTCTCCATAGTCTGATTGCCCGCGCCTCTGCTGGATGAGCGCGATAATCGGCAGGAAAAACCAGATCATGAAGTCGCCCTGAAGCGGCCCGTCATTATGATAGAAAATATGGATGGCATACGGAAGGAAGGCCAAAAACACCGAAAACGTCCTAAGGCTGCTGATTAAGGCGTAAAGCACGACGGGAAGAAACAGCAAACCGTATTTCAATGTAACGTTGAGATAATAATTATGGACGGCGTTGACCCAGACCGTCTCTGCGTTCTCATAATGCTGGAGCTCCGGCCAGAAAGGTTCCACATGCTCAAGACTATGGAATTTCAGCCCGTATCCGAACGGCCTGTCCATGAACAGCAGACCCCCGAACGCCCGCAGGGCTTCGCGCCCTTCCGACGATTTATCACCCACGCGCAGGGCGCGGACCTCGGTATCGGCAAAAAAGTCGATATTCTCAACGAAACTGATATAGGCCAGCCCGAAGAAGGGCAGCAGGAACAGAGCCGCCAGCGTCGCATAAGCGGGTCGCACATAAAACGCATACACCCCGGCGAAGACGGCAAACCCCAGAATGGGCGAACGGTTCCCGGAAACCAGAGCGATGAACAACATGATGAACAGCCACAGGCCGATTTTCATGGCAACGGGTAGTTCCCGGTTATTGTTGTAAGCGCTGTAAAGCAGAAAAACTGCGGCGAAACCCAGGCAAATCTGCGTCCCCAGATGCACCGGAGAGAAGGAGAACCCCATCGCCCGCATCCGCTTGGAGAGGAACAGCGCCTCCGCATCGTATTCCTGAAAAAGCTGAAGCTTTTCCCGCACGACCCATGCCGGGTCGAAATGCACCGATTGCATAATCGCGAGCACGCCCGACAGGCAGGCGATAATGAGGAACGCATAGACCAGACGCCTCGCGCCCATCAGATGCAAAAGCCCATACCCGGTGAGGAGGCAAAGCGCCGCCTGAAAATGAATTTCCAGAAGCTGCCGCAGCGTATCGCCCATTGTGGCGTCGTTGAACAGGCTCACCATGAGCCCTAGAAACGCCGCATAAGCGATGAGTAACAGCAGCCGCCAGTTATCGGCCAGAGCCCGCAAAAGCAAAGCGGGCCGAATAGCATAGACGGCACAAAAAATCAGGACACCGAACAGCGAACGTACCGGCAGCCCGCCCACCATGAATCGCACCAGCGCGATAGACAGGAAAAAATAGACGACCGTCATCCCGAACAGGATGTTCGCATAAGGCGATGACCCGTCCCTAGGGGGTGCCCATGAGCCGTTCATTGTGCAGTCCTCTCCGGATCTTGGGCAAAGCGTTGATCTCCAGAAACTTATTTAACGCCGTAAAAATCTTTGTACCACGTTACGAAATTTGCCAGCCCCTGTTCCAGCGGCACGGCGGGCGTAAAGCCCAGATCCTTGTGAATATCGTCGATATCCGCATAGGTGCTCAAAACGTCGCCGGTCTGGATCGGAAGATATTCCTTCACGGCCTCGCGCCCGGTCAGCCTTTCGAGGATCTGAATGAACTTGCCCAGATTCTCCGGGTTGTTGTTCCCGATATTGTAAAGCTTGTGCGGCACGCTGTATTCGCCGAACTGCTCGGCCTTGGCGGGCGACTTCATGCATTTGATCACGCCGTCCACGATATCGTCGATATAGGTGAAATCGCGCATCATGTCGCCGTTATTGTAAACCGTAATCGGCTTGCCCTCGAAAATGCTTTTCGTGAACTTGAAATACGCCATATCCGGCCGCCCGAACGGTCCGTAAACGGTAAAGAACCGCAGGCCCGTGAGCGGGATTTTGTACATGGAGCTATAGGAAAACGCCATGCTCTCATTCGCCTTCTTGGTCGAGGCGTAAAGGCTCACCTGATGGTCCGTCTGGTCGTGCGTTGAAAAGGGCAGCTTCGTATTCGCGCCGTAGACGGACGAAGACGAAGCGTACACCATGTGCTCCACCTCATTATGCCGCACACACTCCAGCATGTTCATAAACCCGACGAGGTTCGATTGCAAATAGGCATACGGGTTCTCAAGGCTATAGCGAACGCCCGCCTGCGCCGCCAGATGAATGACATTGCGCGGCTTGTATTTTTTGAACAGCGTCTCCAGCCCCTCCCGGTCCGCAAGGTCCAGCTTCTCGAACCGGATGGAATTTCCAAACTGCTTGAGGCTCTCCAAGCGCGCCAGCTTGAGGTTCGGATCGTAGTAATCGTTGATATTGTCGATCCCGATCACGTTGGTCGCGCCCTGCCGGATCAGCGAGATAATCGTGTGATAACCGATAAACCCGGCCGCGCCGGTCACGAGGATGGGATGTTCGAAAGAGGGATGAGCACTCATATGGACTTTAACCGTTCTGTTACAAGAAGTTCTTTTTAAAACGCCGGGAAATCTGCGTCACCCGCGGGCGCAGTTTCACTGCAATTTGCGGGCCAGAACATAGTGCATATCTTTAAGCCCTGTCAAAGGCAAACCCTCAAGGCGGCCTTAATCAGGGTGTTGGAAACCGCCAAAGCTAATAAACGCGAAAAGACTCAATTTCCGATAGCCTGACTTTGTTGAAAACCACACTGGGCTTGACTTTCGAGGTTTTTATAAGAATCTCGGCGGCTTTAACGAATTCCTCGCGGGGCGTAACACCCCATTCAAGAACAATAAGGGTCTGGTCGACGAGGGCGGAGAGGGCTTCCGCATCGGACACGCTCAGAACCGGAGCGCAGTCAAAGATAATGAAATCGAACTGCGTCCTTAACCGTTCAAGATAAGGTTGCAACTTGCCCCCCAGAATAAGATCGGAAAGATAGGGCGTTCGCTCGCCCGAGGGCATCACGAACAGCCCGTGCCGATCGCGCGAATACGCTTTATCCGGCGGCTGCCGCCCTGACAGCATCTCGTAAAGTCCGGGCGAGGGGGGTGTCATCGTGACTCCCGCCATAACCGGGTTGAGCGTATCGGCATCGATCAAAAGCACCTTGAGGCCAATATTGCGCATATAATAGGCAACGGCAGCCGCAAGAGTGGATTTCCCCTCGCCGCGGCGGGAAGACGTGAATAAAAGGGTTTGGCCCTTGCCCTCCGCGCTAATATGAATAAACAGCCGCTTGATCTCCTCGATAAACAGCGAGCGGTCGTTTTTAATAATATTGGAAATCGGAAGCCGTGTCCGGGGCAGGGCGCCCGTAACGCTGAGCCCCGCAAGCTTGTTGATTTCATCGCGCGTCTTAAGACCGCGCTCGCTGATTTCCAGAACAAAAACCACACACAGCGCAACCATGAAGGAAAAAGCTGAAACAGCCAAAAGGATCAGAAGCTTTTTTGAGCTGACGGGATCACGGGGAATATCCGCCAAGGACGAAATAGAAACATCCGGCCGGGTAAAATCGATCTGCGATTTGATCTCTTCCGAGCGGGCAAGAAAACTATCTAGCAGATTCATGCTGGCCTGTTCTTCGGTTTTAAGGGTTTGCAACATGATCATTTTTTCCTGCATGCCCGAAGCGGCCGTTTGCAGGGTTTCAAGGTTGCGTTCCAATATTTGCTGCTGGTTTCGAACGGCGACCAGCTCGTTTTCAACGGATTTCTTGATATTCGAGACTTCGCGGTCGAGATCCCGATTGATCTGCGTGACCTCGTCGCGGGCGGCGGTCACCTCGGGATGATTGGGGCCGTATTGGCTTCTGAGCGATTTAAGTTTTTGTGCGGAAAGGCTGGCCCGCGATTTGAGCTCTTGTATGAGGGGCGAGCCTACAACATCCGAAGTCCCATAAGCGCCGTTTTTGCTCATTAACTCATGCCGGGCTTGCAAATCCAGCGCCTTACTCTCAATTCTGGCGATCTCCTTGGCCAGGCTCGAAATTTGCGCGAAGATCAGCTCTTGCGAACCCTCGCCCTGAACCATCCCGTTTTCAGCCCGAAACTGCTGCGCGGCCCGTGATTTTTTTAGGCTTTGGTCTTTGAGGTCGCCAATTTGTTTGGTCAGCCACGTATCGATGGTCTTGGCGAGATCCTGTTTGTCTTTTTGTTTTGACAGCAGGTACTGTTCCGCGTGGGCGTTGACCACTTCGGCGGCAAGGGCGGCTTCGGAAGACGTGAAGGTGATTTCAATGACTCTGGACGTGCCCTGCTGCTTGACATCCAGAGCGTCGGAGAACGCTTTGAAAATCTTATAATCCTGCGCATCCTGATCGGCGCCCTGAGCCGCTGTCCCGCTTTCATCCGCGATCGCGGAGCGTTTCTTGAGCGCACCCTTCGAATCCATCGCAAGGTCCAAAGTCGCAAGCGTCCGCTTGATCAGCGCGGGGGAGCCGATAACCTGTACCTGCGTGGGCACGGTAAGATTGTCGAATTTCATCCCCGTCAGAATATCGTTGAAATCGGCGAGGTTGATCTCCTGCGCCTCCAGAAGTACGCTCGCCGTTGCCTTGTACATATCAGGCAGTTTTTTGAGGTATATAAAGGCCGACACTGTGGGCAGCAGCGTAATGACAGCCACAAGAAACGCCCGCTTGAAAACAATGCGGATAAGATCGAGAACATTGGGCTCCTCGTTGGCGTTATTTCTTCTCCTGTCAGATTTTCTGCGTTCCATGCTCACATCATAACTTAAAAAAAGCTCAGAAAAAAAATAACTAGAAAAACGATTTTTCTAATATAAAAAAACGAATGCCTGATAAATGTGTTTCTACACGGATAGGGGGCATAAGAAATTAGCCGAGATCGCGTTCGCCCGCGTCGTATCCGCGCTTGAGGAGTCCGCCGATCACGACACCCAGTGCGACCCCGATAAGATTCGCGCCCACATCGTCCGCCGAGACAGAGCGCCCGGGTATAAGCCCCTGCAACAGCTCAACGCCCAACCCGCCGACACAGAGAACCACGCAGGTGATAATAATTCCAACGCGGCTTCTAAATGAAAAAAACGCCCAGATCAACACCACCACGCAAACGAGGATATGAAGCATCTTATCCGCGTAGTAGGTCGGTGTCTCAAACAGGTTGGGGATGAAGGCAACCGCCATCAAGGCGATTAAAAGCACAGATATTCCAAAAATTTTGAGCATCACCCCGTTCCTGCGCACGCGAAACCATTCCGGACCTCAAGCAAGTCAGGCTCTCCACAAACTGTCAAGAACCCCGAAAGCCAAAGGCAAAACTTTGCCGGATTGAAAAAATCCCGCAGAACGAAGGCCTCCTTATAGTATATTAAGTTTCTAATGCACATGCTGGCTTTTCATCTTTCAGGGCGCTCGTATATAATGCCGCCGGAAACACACTATAGCCGCATGCGCGGCCGAGCGATTAATAAGTAGAAAAGGCGCCATAAGAAATTCGGCGGAAAACAATATGATTGAGCAGGCCCACAAAGGCGCATGGGCGCTTTTTGAGGAAGAAAACTACGAAAAAGCGATCGAGGCCTTCGAGCAAGCCCTCAAAGCCGGTCAGCATAAGGAGGCATATCTTGGGCTTGGCCGTTGCTGGGCCAAACAGGGTGATACGCATAAGGCCGTCAGCGCCTTAAAAATGGCGCTCAAGCTGGATAAGGGCTTCGTCGAGGCTTATAGGGCATTGGGGGACATTTATCTCGAGGTGCGTGAGTTTGTGACAGCTCTCGAAAATTACAGCCAGGCCGTAGCGTATGATCCCGGAAACACAGATAACGCTCAAAGCCTCATCGATCTGGCCTCGAAGATGGTGTTCGAAAAGGCCAATCCGAATTTCAAGGGCCTGCTGACAGCCTGTCTGGAATCGCCAGACATAAATTTCAGAAGCTTCGGGAACACATGGTACAGCATCCTCTCCAATGACAAAAAAATCGGCCCCCTCATGGCCTTGGGTAAAAAGCCGCCTTACGCAGAGTTCGTTCAGGGCATTAAAGAGCAAAAAAACCTCAATGTGTTGATTGATCCGTTCTTCCTGTTCGGCCTTGGGCGTTTCATTGTCGGGATCGAGAATTTTGAGCGCTGGATCACCTATTTGCGGCGCTATATGCTCGAAATGTTCACGCAAGGCAAGAAAATTTACCGCGACGCACAGGACATGGAGTTTCTGAATTGCGCCGTTATGCGTTACGCATTTTTTACCGACTATATTTTCGACGAAACAAAAAAAGAGGTTGAATGGCTCGCGCCCCTTAAGGAACAACTCGAAAATTCGGACGCCCCCGATCTGTCCGCGCTGGCGCTATATGGCTGCTACCGGCATCTAAGTACGTTGAAGAATGCGCAGGCCATCGCCGCAAATCTGCCCGGCGGCGACCACGTATCGCAAATTCCCAAATCCCAGATTGAGGATTATTTCGTCCAGCAGGAGATCAAAAAAGCCATCCCGGCCATAACGAAAATACAGGACAAAGTCTCTGAAGCCGTGCGCGAACAATACGAAGAATATCCCTATCCGCGCTGGGATGTGCCGTTTAAAGGAATTTACAATCGGAAGATTGAGGGGCGGTTTATCGGCAAAAAAGCCAAAATTCTGATCGCCGGGACAGGAACAGGGCAAGAAGCGATTGAACTCGCCTTCGGTTTTCCCGATGCTGAAATTACGGGCGTGGACCTGAGCCGCACAAGTCTGGCCTATGGCATCATGCGTGCGCGCCAGCTGGGTATTACAAATCTTACATTCTGTCAGGCCGATATCAACGAACTCGGCACGATCGGCCAGAGATTCGATTATATCGCCAGCTCCGGCGTTCTGCACCACATGAAGGATCCCGAGGCCGGCTGGCGGGTTTTACACGGTTTGCTTAAACCCGGAGGCCTGATGAGAATTGCGCTCTACAGCCGCATGGCGAGGATATCTGTGACGCAAGCGTGGCAGGTGATCGCAGAAAAAAATATCGGCAACGACACGCCGTCCATCCGGACCTTCCGCAGAAATCTTAAGGACTATCTGGAACCGAAATACAGAACCTTCTTCTACAAATCATACGATTACTACTCCCTCCCGATGTGCAGGGACCTGATTTTCCACGTTCAGGAGCACCAGTTCGACCTTCTGCAAATCAAGGATATCCTGAAAAGATTGAACGTCAAATTTCTGGCTTTCAACCTCGATGACGCAGCGATGAACATGTATGGGCTGTTATACGGGCTTCAGGATGAAGGGATGACGAACCTTGAACTGTGGCACAAATTCGAGCAAGCGCAGCCGAACACCTTCGCCGCGATGTATTCCTTCTGGTGTGAGAAGTCTCGTTGATCGTTGGCCAGGCAAAGCTCATCCAATCCAAGCACAAGAAAAAAACGAGCAATAATAAAAGCTAAGCCGCCAGCCTTTGCTTCGCCTTTTCCGGCCCGATCAGCAGCAGAAGATCCGCCAGCTCCGGCCCGTGATCCATACCCGTCAGGGCCTGACGCAGCGGCATGAACAAAAGCTTGCCCTTGCGTCCGGTCTGGGCCTTGACGGCCTCGACCCACTGGCTCCACGTCTCGCGCGTCCACGGCGTCTCGGGCAAAAGCTTCGCGGCCTCCGCGATGAAGGCGGCATCCTCGATCACCGGCTGCACCGGCCCGTTCGCAACGCGCCACCATTCGCCCGCATCCGACAATTTCTCAAGATTGGGCCGCACGACCTCCCAGAACGCCTCGTCCATATCCGAAAGGCCGATCTCGGCCAGCCGGGGCTTGATCGCGGCGTAAGACGTATGGTGCAAAATCTTGGCGTTCAGGCGGTTGAGCTCCTCCTGATCGAATTTCGGCGTGCCGCGCCCGAATTTGGAAATATCGAAATTCGCGATGACGTCCTTGATATCGGTGAACGGCTCGATCGGATCGGACGTGCCCAGCCGCGCCATGAGGCTGACCACCGCCATCGCCTCCAGCCCTTCATCATCGCGAAGCTCGCGCAGATTGAGCGCGCCAAGGCGCTTGGACAGCTTGCCGCCCTGCGCGTCGGAAAGCAGCGGGAGATGCGCGAACCCCGGCGGCGGCGCGCCCAGCGCCTCGAACATCTGCACATGCATCGCCGTGTTGGTCACGTGATCTTCCCCGCGCACGACATGGGTAATCTTGTAATCGATATCGTCGATCACGGAACAAAGGTGATAAAGCGGGCTGCCATCCTCGCGGATCAGCACGGGGTCCGACATATCGCCGCCCTCGAAATGCACAGGCCCGCGCACTTCGTCGTTCCACTTGATCGGCGCGTGATTCATCTTAAAACGCCAGTGCGGCTTGCGCCCCTGCGCTTCATAGGCCTTCTTCTGCTCGTCGGTCAGCTTCAGCGCCTCCCGGTCGTAGATCGGGGGCAGTTTGCGGGCGAGCTGGCTCTTGCGTTTGAGTTCAAGCTCCTCCGCCGTCTCATAGCAGGGATAAAGCCGCCCGCTGGCCTTGAGTTGCTCGATCTTCACGGCGTAATAATCCAGCCTGTCGCGCTGCCGCGCCTTCTCGTCCCAACTCATGCCGAGCCATGTCAGCCCGTCCTCGATAGCATCTTCGTATTCCTGTTTGGAGCGCTCAAGATCCGTATCGTCGATCCGCAGCAGGAAATGCCCGCGCTTCGACCGCGCGTACAGCCACGTAATCAGGGCTGTTCTGGCGTTCCCGATATGCATCATTCCGGTGGGCGAGGGGGCGAATCTGACTCTAACGCTCATTATTCTTACTTTCTTAAGTCCGCTTGGGTCTTCTTGAATAGCCGGAATATCACGCTTTTTCAATGATATTCAGGAATTGGTTGGTAATCGGGTACCGCCGGTCCCGCCCGAAGGCGCGGGAGGTGATCTTGACCCCCGGCGGGGCCTGCCGCCGCTTATATTCCGCCCGGTCCAGCATTTTCCAGACTTTCAGAACGGTTTCGCGGGCGTATCCGGCCTTTACGAGGTCATCCACGCCCAGTTCCCGCTCGATCAGCCCTTCGAGAATGGCATCCAGTTCGGCATAGGGCGGCAATGTGTCCTGATCCGTCTGGTTGTCTTTAAGCTCCGCCGTGGGCGCGCGGGTCAGGATGTTTTCAGGGATGGGGTTCAGCGCGGCCTGACCCAGCGCCTCCGGCGGCACGTGCGCGTTCCGCCAGCGCGAAAGGGCGTAGACCTCCATCTTGTAGAGATCTTTCAGCACGTTAAACCCGCCGCACATATCGCCGTACAGCGTGGCATACCCCACCGCCATCTCGGACTTGTTGCCCGTGGACAAAACTATCGCCCCCGTGGCGTTGGAAAGCGCCATGAGGATCAGCCCCCGGATACGCGGCTGGATATTTTCATAAGTAATGGAGGGCGTCTTCGCATCGAAAAACGGACCAAGGAGTTCGTTAAACGCCGCAAACGGCTGTTCGATGGAAATTTCATCCAGCTTTATGCCGAGAGCGCTGGCTAGCGCCGCCGCATCATCAAGGCTCTCCCGCGCGGTATAGCGCGAGGGCATCATCACGCACCGCACCCGCTCCGGGCCCAGCGCGTCGGCGGCGATCACGGCGGTGAGCGCGCTGTCGATCCCGCCCGAAAACCCCACAAGCACGCCCGGAAACCCGTTCTTTCCGATATAATCACGCAGCCCCAGCATGAGGGCACGGTAAACCTCCCCCGGCCCGCTGGCAGGCAGCGTATCGTCCGAGAGGGCAGAGAGATTCTCGCCCTTTTTGCTCCACACCTCGGGGCCAAGTAAATCAAAGGCCTCGGTGAACGACGCCCCCTGATAGACCTTCTCGCCTTTAGCGTTGAGCGCGAAGGACGATCCGTCGAAAACAAGCTCGTCCTGCCCGCCGACCTGATTGACGTAGACGAGCGGAAGCCCCGTCTCCCGCGCACGGTTACGGGCCTGCAACAGGCGGCGCGACAGATGCCGCTGCGAAAACGGGCTGCCGTTGGGAACGATGAGAATATCCGCCCCGTGATCCTGCAAGTTGCACGCGGCCCGTTTGAACCACATATCTTCGCACGTCATAAGCCCCAGCATCACCCCCCGGAATTTCACAGGGTAGGGCAGGGGGCCGGAGGAAAACAGGCGCCGCTCGTCAAAAACGCCGTAATTAGGGAGTTCGTGCTTGGGCACAGTGGCCAGAATTTTCCCCTCCGCGATCAGCAGGATGGCGTTGTAACGCTCGCCATTGATCCGCCACGGCGTGGAAATGACAGCCGCCGCCTTTGATGTCGCGCTGTGCTGGATAAGTTTTGCAACCTGCTTTTCGATTTCATCAATGAAGACAGGTTTGAGGACGAGATCTTCAGGCGGGTACCCGCACGTCACCATCTCGGGAAAGACGATCAGGTCGGCGCGCCCCTCGAAATGCGTCCACGCCCGGATGATTTTATCCGCGTTGCCGTGCAGGTCGCCCAGAGTGGGGTTGATTTGCGCTATGCCGATACGAAGCGAGGGGGTGGCCGTCATTGTCTTAACCATACGTGTGGCGCTGCCGACAGTAAACCGCCGTTACGAGTGCCGCGCAAGCCTATTCCGCAGCCGAGTGCGTGGCAACCCGCAGATCGTTCCCGCGTGTGCGCAGCGCCTTCAACTCGTCCGAGATCAGGAACGCGAGTTCCAGCGCCTGATTGGCGTTCAGGCGCGGGTCGCAATGCGTGTGGTAACGGTTGGAAAGGTCCTCGTCACCGATGGCCTCCGCGCCGCCGACGCACTCCGTCACGTCCTGCCCGGTCATCTCGATATGAATGCCGCCCGGATGCGTGCCCTCGGCCTTGTGAACGGCGAAGAACCCGCGCACCTCGGCCAGAATTTGGTCGAACGGGCGCGTCTTGTAGCCGCTGGTGGATTTGATTGTGTTGCCGTGCATCGGGTCGCACGACCAGACCACGGCGCGGCCTTCTTGCTTGACCTTGCGCAGCAGAGGCGCGAGCTTTTCTTCGACCTGTTTATGGCCCATGCGCGCGATCAGCGTCAGGCGACCCGGAATATTCTCGGGGTTCAGAACGTCGATGAGGCGGATGAGTTCGTCAGGGTTGAGCGCCGGGGAGCATTTCAACCCGATCGGATTTTTAATGCCGCGCACGAATTCGATCTGCGCGTGGTCTTCCTGATGGGTGCGCGCGCCGATCCACACGAAATGCGCCGAGGTGTCGTACCATTCGCCCGTCAAACTGTCGACGCGGGTCATCGCCTCTTCATAGGGAAGGAGCAGCGCCTCATGCGAGGTGAAGAAGCTCGTCTCGCGGATGGAGGGCACGTTGTCCGCCGTAATCCCGCACGCCGCCATGAAGCGCAGCGCGTCGTCGATCCGGTCGGCAAGATCCTGATACCGCTCGCCCAGCGGGCTGTTCTCGACGAAGCCGAGATTCCACTGATGCACTTTATTGAGGTCGGCATAGCCGCCATGCGCGAACGCACGCAAAAGGTTCAGCGTCGCCGCCGCCTGATTATAGCCCTTGACCATCCGCTGCGGGTCCGGCTCGCGCCCCTCGGGCGTGAAGTCCAGCGCGTTGATGTTGTCGCCCCGGTAGCTGGGCAGGGTCACGCCGTCTTTGGTTTCCATATCATCGGAGCGCGGCTTGGCGTACTGCCCGGCCATCCGCCCGACTTTCACGACGGGCAAGGAGCCGGAATAGGTCAGGATGACCGCCATCTGCAAAAGAACGCGGAAGGAGTCGCGGATCTTGTTCGCGTTGAACTCAGCGAAGCTCTCGGCGCAGTCGCCCCCTTGCAGCAAAAATCCTTTCCCCTCGGACACTTGGCCGAGTTTGCGCATCAAATCGCGGGCCTCCCCGGCGAAGACAAGCGGAGGCATGGCGGCGATTTCGCGCTCGGCCGCTTTCAGCGCCACCTCGTCCTTATAGGCAGGCAGCTGCTTGACGGGTTTGCTTCTCCACGATTGCGGGGTCCAGTCTTTCGACATTTAAAGTCCACCTCTTGCAAAAATCGATTTCAGAACACGCAGTTATGCATAAATTCGCGCCCAGAGGCAAATTGATTAACAAAAAGAGGCTGAATAGTTGAAAAAACCTCCATTTCTTCAGACTTTGTTCAGAGAAAAAGGGCTATAAGAAACACGGGTTTTGTTCTATTATCATATATTCAATTTATCTTATAAAAGATTGCGAAAAACACGTTGTCGGACACAGGCGATTTAACCGTCTTTTCTTTATGGAAAGATCATATGACCGCGCTGGAGCCCCTGATCCAAAGGGCTGCGGACTCCGCGCCCCTGCACGGTGTGCGCAAGACCTGGGCGGCCCTGAGCGAAAGGGCGCAGGCCGACGCCGCCCTGTGCGCCGAATACGACGCGAAGCTCTTCGAACCGCCCTATGACCCACTCCACGATAATTGCCTGCAAAACGCCACCCTCCCGGCGCTGGCC
>JAANMX010000578.1_pt1 | contig 48207 bp, 49 predicted proteins | sample 7279681 | NCBI WGS metagenome assembly JAANMX01 (sample SAMN14094542, study PRJNA606508) | bioreactor metagenome | isolation source: A lab-scale SPAN reactor treating ammonium-rich wastewater day 351 | place: Ireland: Galway | collected 2018-01-01
GGTGGGCTTTACGATCTATCCGGGCTCCGCCCATTGTAATCGCATGTACGAACAGTTGCGGGCGATCGCCGAGGAGGCCAAGAGTTGCGGGTTGGCCGTGGTGGTGTGGTCTTACCCGCGCGGGTCGGCCCTCAGTAAGGAGGGGGAAACCGCGATGGACGTGGTGGCCTATGCGGCCCAGATCGCCGCGCAATTGGGCGCCCATATCATCAAGGTGAAGTTGCCTACGACCCATTTGGAGCAGGCGGCGGCCAAGAAGGTGTATGAGGCCGAACAGGTGCCGATCAAGACCCTGGCGGAGCGGGTGAAGCATGTCGTGCAGAGTTCGTTCGACGGGCGCCGGATCGTGATTTTCTCCGGCGGAGCCAAGAACGACGAGAAGACGATTTTTGACGAGGTGCGGGCGATTCGCGACGGGGGAGGGTTCGGGTCGATCATCGGCCGGAATTCGTTCCAACGTCCGAAGGCCGATGCCGTAAAGTTCTTGCATACGATCATGGCCCTCTACGCCGGCGAGCAACCGTAACGAGACCACCGATACATCGACGACTCGTATGGACGACTTTCGTATTCCAGATGGGCGGGACGCTTCGCGTCGGAACCTGATCTTCCCGCTGCTCTTGCTGGTCGCGGGGGTGTTGATCGGTGTGATCATCACCTCCGATCTCGGCTGGTTGCCGACTGGCCATGCGGTGCCGGAGCCGCAACCCGTCCCGCCCCCTGTCGCGACGCCGGTTGCCACGGCGATTCAGCCGTCATTGCCGGGGGGCGGGGGCCAGAGTTTCGTGGACGTCGCCAAGCTGGTGAAGCCGGCGGTGGTCAATATTTTCGCGACCAGGAACGGGCAAAGTGAAGGTTTGCAAGGCACGCCGTTCGACGATCCGTTTTTCCGCCGGTTCTTCGGAGACGAATGGATGAAGCGGTTCGAGGCCCCGAAGGAGCGCAAGGAGCGCGGGTTGGGGTCCGGGGTGATCGTCGACGCCAACGGCTTGATCATCACGAACAACCATGTGGTCAACAAGGCCGATGAGATCAAGGTCTTCCTCTCGGACAAGCGGGAGTTCAAGGCGAAGCTGGTCGGCACAGATGCGAAGACGGACGTGGCCGTGCTGAAAATCGAGGCCAGCGGCTTGCCTACGGTGGCCTGGGCCGATTCGGACAAGCTGGAGGTCGGGGAATTCGTGCTCGCGGTCGGCAATCCCTTCGGGTTGACGCAGACCGTGACGCTGGGGATCGTGAGCGCACTCGGGCGCTCCGCTGGAATCGCCGAGTACGAGGACTTCATCCAGACGGATGCCGCGATCAATCCCGGCAATTCCGGCGGCGCCTTGGTGAACGTGCGGGGCGAATTGGTCGGGATCAACACGGCCATCTACAGTCAAAGCGGCGGGAACATGGGCATCGGCTTTGCCGTGCCGAGCAACATGGCTCACACCATCATGGAGCAGCTGGTCCAGCACGGAAAGGTCGTGCGGGGCTGGCTGGGCGTGTCGATCCAGGAGCTGACTCCGGAACTGTCTTCGCAGTTCGGAGTGCCCAAAGAGACCAAGGGGGTGCTGGTCAGCGATGTGATGGACGACAGCCCCGCCCAAAAGGCCGGTTTCGAGCGCGGGGATGTGATCATCGAATACGACGGCAAGCCCATGGATTCTCCGGCGCATCTGCGGAATGCAGTCGCGCAGACCGCGGTCGGAAAAAAGGTGACCGTCAAGATCATTCGGGAAAAGAAGTCTAAATCGATCGACCTCACCATCGCGGAGCAACCGAAGAACTTGGCTCAAGCCGGATCTTCCGATGACGGCGGAGAATCTCTGGCGCCCGCGGGATTGTTGTCCGACATCGAGGTGCGGGAATTGAACAACGAACTGGCCGGTCGGTATGGATTGAAGGGTTCCGACCGTGGGGTCGTAGTCGTGCGGGTGAAGGCGGGCAGTCCTGCGGAGGAGGCCGGGGTGCGTGAGGGGGATCTCGTGCTGGAGGTGAATCGCAAAGCGGTCCCGACGTTGAAGGCCTACGAACGTCTGGCGACGGAGTTGTCGAAGGACCAATCGGTCCTGCTCCTGCTCAAGCGGCAGGGACGGGCCATCTATCTGACGTTGAGACCGTGATTACGGCGAACCGCTTCTACGAGGTCGCTCACGGAGAGAGGAGGGAGGCAGTATGGTAATACGGGCCATATTTGTTCTTCTCAGCGCTCTTGCCGGTATGGCCTTGTTTCTACGGGCCCAAGACCAAAGTCGCGAGTTGTTGTGGGTGGGGTTTGGGGTCGGCGCCGCGGCAGGGGGACTCATCCTGGCCGGGGAATATGCGCTTCGAAGACTTTCATTCGGTATCATCGTCGGAGGCGCAGCGGGTCTCGCCGGCGGCCTCGTGTTGACGGGTCTCGTGGAATGGGTAGGGAGTGCGGTGTTCGATGTGGAGACGTTCCTATTTCACATCGGGGGCCTCGTGTTTCTCCTCGGCCTCCCGTATCTCGGCTTGGTGATGGGCGCCCGTTTCGGTAACGAACAGTTCCCGGGACTGGCGCAAGCGGCAACCGGACCTGGCGCGGGACAGGCTGTCGTCAAGGTGTTGGATACCAGCGTGATCATCGACGGACGCGTAGCGGATCTCTGTGAGACGGGATTTCTGGAAGGACCGTTTCTTGTGCCCCATTTCATTTTGAACGAGCTGCAGCACATCGCCGACTCGTCCGATTCGCTCAAGCGGGCTCGCGGGCGCAGAGGGTTGGATATCCTAAACAAGATTCAAAAGATGAACGACGTGGATGTCCGAATCGTCGAAGAGGATTTTCCCCACGTCAAGGAAGTGGATGCCAAACTGGTGGTGCTGGCCAAGAAAGTCGGTGGGCGTATCATCACCAACGATCTGAATCTCAACAAGGTGGCCGAACTCCAGGGTGTGCGGGTCCTGAATATCAATGAACTCTGCAATGCCTTGAGACCGGTCGTGTTGCCGGGTGAAACCATCCGCGTCTTCGTGTTGAAGGAAGGCAAGGAAGCGGGCCAGGGCGTGGCCTATTTGGACGATGGGACCATGATCGTCGTGGACAACGCCCGTCGGTGCATCGGCAGAAACGTGGACGTCACGGTCACCAGTGTGCTTCAAACGACGGCGGGTCGCATGATCTTCACCCGGTTGAAGGAAGAGACTGAGCGGGAGGAGTATCAGGTCGCTCGTGCGTAAACGGATGATGGGGTCGCAAGCGGGCCGCGTTTGGGCAGGCAGGGCCCCGAAGTGGAAAGTCCGTGCAAGGGGGGTGGAGTGCGTGCAACCTCCCTGTGCCCGCGGCGGTGAGTGTGTCCGTGCCGACTCGTGAACAGCAAAGTTTCCCGCGAGTGGTGGCGCTGGTCCCGGCGGCAGGCCGCGGGCTCCGTATGGGCGGCCGGATTCCCAAGCAATTTCTGCAGTTGGGGGGGGTGCCGATTCTCGTCCATTCCCTCCGTGTCCTTCAAGCGTCGCCTACCATTCACGAAATCATCCTCGCGGTTCCTCAGGCGGAACGGCAATATTGTCTCGATCATGTGCTGGCCGGCGGGGAGTTCGGCAAGGTGACGAAGGTCGTGGCGGGTGGGGCGCAGCGGCAGGATTCGGTCCGTCATGCCTTGTCGGAAGTCGGAAGCGACTGCGAGATCGTGCTGGTGCATGACGCCGTACGCCCCTTTCTGACCGAAGATATGGTCCGCGGGGTGGTGGCCGCGGCGGTGGAGCATGGCGCAGCGATCATCGCGCTGCCGATGCGGGATACGGTCAAATCGGTCGGGTCGAACGGCGTCATCGAGCGGACCGTGGATCGAGGGCCCCTGTGGCTCGCGCAGACCCCGCAGGCTTTTCGACGCGAGTGGTTGGCGGAAGCGCACCGCAAGGGCCACCTGAGCGGGAGCCAGGCGACGGATGATGCGCACTTGGTGGAGTTGATCGGAAAGCCGGTCGTGGTCGTCGAAGGCAGTGGAGAAAACATCAAGGTGACGAGGCCGGAAGATCTCGTGATCGGAGAAGCGATTCTCGGCGCACGAGCGGTGAGGAGAGACGGATGACGGCAATACGAATGGGGTGCGGGTGGGACATTCACCCCTTGGTGGAGGGGCGCAAGTTGATGCTCGGCGGACTGGACATTCCGCACAGCAAGGGGCTACAGGGCCATTCCGATTCGGATGCACTGGTGCACGCCGTTTGTGATGCCTTGCTGGGAGCCATGGGCGAGGGAGATTTGGGGCGGCACTATCCCAGTTCCGACCAGCGGTATAAAAACATCTCCAGTCTGAAGCTCTTGGAAGATGTGGCGGAAAAGTTGCGAGCCAAAGGGTATCGCGTGGGCAACGTGGACAGCACGATCATCGCGCAAGCGCCTCGACTGAGCCCCCACCTGGCGGCCATGGAAAGGACCATTGCCGACGTGCTTCGCGTCGATCCCGGCCTGGTGAACGTGAAGGTGAAGAGCGGTGAAGGGTTGGATGCGGTGGGACGGGAGGAGGCGATTGCGGCTCAGGCGGTCTGCGTGATCGAACGCGTGTAGTCCGTGTCGGGCGGTTGCCGCGTCGAGTGCTGGACATGTTGAAGACGATCAAACAGGACCTCCAGGCCATCTTCGATCGTGACCCGGCCGCCACCGGCAGGCTCGAAGTCATTCTCACCTATGCGGGGTTCCATGCGCTGCTGGCCTATCGCCTGGCGCATTGGCTGAAAGGCCACCACATTCCCTTCTTGCCTCGGGCCATTTCACAACTTGCGCGCTGGTTGACGGGCATCGAAATTCACCCCTCCGCAAAGATCGGGATTGGGTTCTTCATCGACCATGGCATGGGCGTGGTGATCGGCGAGACGGCGGAGATCGGCGACCATGTGACCCTGTTTCAAGGCGTGACGCTCGGCGGGACGGGTAAGGAGCGCGGTAAGCGCCATCCGACGCTGGGGAACCATGTGGTGGTGGGAGCCGGCGCGAAGATTCTCGGCGGCATCCGCATCGGCGATAACGTGAAGATCGGTGCGAACTCGGTCGTGCTGAAGCCGGTGCCGCCCAACTCCACCGTCATCGGGGTGCCGGCGCGCATCATCAAGTCACAAGGGGAGCGTCTGCCGGATGCCACCATGGATCACATCAATCTTCCAGACCCCATCAGCGACCGATTCCTCGCCTTGGAGCAGGAACTGATCGAATTGCGCAAGAAGCTCGACGAGCGCGCGTCCCAGGACCCTCGCTAGCCGGCGAGGCACATGTTCATAAATTTCTTCCGTTCATCCCCAGCCAGCTGTTTCGCCTTGGCCTCCTTGTTACAGACCTTCATTTTTTCTTGCGGCGCAGCGGCCGCCTTGGCGGGTTTGGCGGAGAGGCAGGCTTTCATAAACGCCCTCCGTTCGTCTCGCTTGCCCTCTCCATATAACCCCTGGGCATCCGCTTCGGCATTGCAGGCTTTCATTTTGTTCTGTAGGGCGCCGGCGTACCCGGCAGGCGGAGTGATCAGCCAGAGGCTGGCGACGGCCGAGGCCAACAGAATCGCGAGGTGATTCATCGACGACTCCTTTCGACGAAGAACAGGTTCGAGGAGTGAGCACTAGACCAAATGCTGCCGAGTCGGGACCATGAGCGCCTTGCTTGCCTGGCCATTCACGGTTCCATAGTCGACTCTGACGAGATACAGTCCATGAGCGGGGGCGGTCCGTCCCGCCGCCGCCCGCGTGCGTGCGGCAAGCACACGGCTCATGTCCGCCGCCGGACGTTTACCGCGGCCCACCTCCACGAGCGTGCCGACCATGCTGCGCACCATCTGCTTCAAAAACCGATCGGCGTAAAATGACAACACGATGAGGTCGTCGCGACGGGCGATATCCGCTTGTTGGAGGTGGCATTCGGGGTTCTCGTTGTCGGTGGGGGCCGTCTGGAAGGCGGAGAAATCGTGCGTTCCCCTGAGAAGGGCGGCAGCCTCCTGCATGGCGACCACATCCAGCGGTTTATATATGAGCCATACCCGTTCCCGCAACAAGGCGGCCCGTTCCGATCGGTTGAGCACATGGTACTCATACAGTTTACCGGTCGCCGAATAACGTGCGTGAAATGCATCCGGCACGGGCTCGACGGAGAGCACACTGATGTCGGGCGGCAGGTGGGCATTCAAGGCGCGCAACCATTCCCTCGGGGATAAATTCCGGTCGGTCCGGAAGCTGGCGACTTGACCGAGCGCATGGACCCCGGCATCTGTTCGTCCGGCCGCAACGAGCGACGGGCGCTCCGTCGTGATCGCAGCCAGCGCCTGCTCCATCGTGCCCTGCACGGTGACGGTGTTCAGCTGTCGCTGCCAGCCTGCATAGGCGGTCCCGTCGTATTCGATGACGACTTTGAAGGTAGTCATGGCTTACCTGGGAACTCTAACCGAACGAGAAGGGGGCTGTCACCTGAGAGGATTGGTGTGGAGGTAGGTCTTCACACCGTCGAAAATGGCTTCCGCGATATGCGTCAGGAACGGCTGGGAGCGCATCTGGTCTTCTTCGGTGGGATTCGACATGAAGGCGATTTCGGCCAGAATGCTGGGCATCGTAGTGAAGCGCAGCACATAGAAGGGTGCCGTCTTTACGCCATGGTCGATGGTGCTGTAGCGGCTGTTGAGGTTCGAGACCATGGCCTGTTTGGCGGTCCAGGCCAGCTCTTGAGAGTGCTCGATTTTCTTGGTGGTCAGGAGGTCGGCGACGATATATTGCCAGCCGACGCCGGTATTGTTGAGCGGGGTTCCATTTTCGCGTGCCGCCACTTCGAGCGCTCGCTGGTCCTTGGCTTCTCCGAAGTGGTAGATCTCCAGGCCCCGGATGCCCTTGTGGGGGTGAGAATTGACGTGAATCGAGAGAAACAAGTCCGCGTTTTTCTCGTTGGCGAACTTGGCGCGATCTTCCAATTCGATGAAGGTGTCTCGATCACGCGTCATGAGTACGCGCGTATTCGGAAGCGAGCCGATCAGATCCTTCAACATCAGCCCGACCTTGAGGGTCACGTCCTTTTCCGTGGTGCCGTGGCGTCCGATCGTGCCGGGGTCCTTGCCGCCATGTCCCGGATCGATGACGATCGTGCGGATGGGAGGGGCGGGTTTGGGACTCGCCGGGCGCGCGGGCTCCGTGACGGTGGGACTGGGGATGACCGGCGGCGTCGGCAATGCGGCGGCAGGTGCAGGAGCCGGCGGAACGGTGGTGGAGACCTCACCGACTTGGCGAGCGCCCTCCTTGGCCATGCGCGACACGTCGATGACCAGCCGGTCCGGATTGGCCAAGGCGAAGGCCTTATACTGCGTCATCTGGCTGCGCGGTAAGGTGATCGTGACCGTCCGTGGCTTGCTCTGGGTGATCTGATAGGGGTGAGGCACTGTTCCACCCGAGACGCGTCGGCGGGAATCCTTCCCGAGAACGGCATTCTGCACTTCGATGACCACGCGGTCGGGGTTGTGCAGATGGTGCTCCGAGAACGACGCCTTGCGGTTGAGATCGAGCACGAGTCTGGTACCGTCGGCGGTGGACCAACTGCGGAGGTCTCGCACCATCGTCGGGTATCGCGCACCGGCAGCAGACTCTTGTTTCACCGCCAGGAACCTCGGGGCGATCGTCTCTGCCACCGGCGTCGGCGACCAAGACGGAGCAACAGGATGTTCCGCCCGTGCGTCGACGAAGACACTACAGAGCAGGACGCTCAACAGGAGGAGAAGGATGGAACGGAACGGACGGGGGGCACGACTCACAGGCCGGAACTCCTCTCACCGAGGGTGGTGCATAAGGCCTTTTCTCAGATGTTTGTGGTAATGTCAACCAAAGCCCTCAAACGACGTGATTCTAAATGGCGACGCATCTGCTTGTCGATGGATATAACCTTCTGGGGAGCGCTGGCATGGGCGGCCCGCCGGCAGCCGGCCGTCTCGAAGCGGCGCGGGACGCATTGTTACGGAGCCTGACCGGGTATCGTCATCGGAAGGGGCATGCCATCACGATCGTGTTCGACGGTTGGCAGGGAGGGGCTCCGTCCGAGCAGCGTGAGTTCCTGTCCGGGATCGAAGTCGTCTATTCCAAACGTGGCGAGCGCGCCGACCAGGTGATTCAGCGGCTGGCGCGGCTCTACGGCAGGGATTGCGCCGTCGTGTCCTCGGACCACGAGGTGGTGGCCGTTGCTCGAGCGGCGGGAGCGTTCATTCTCGGCGCCGCGGAGTTTCGAACCAAACTCCAGGAGCGTTCCCCGTCTGGTTCTGTGGCCCCGTTCAAGGAACTGGATCGTGGAGACGATGACAGGGGCACACGCTCACAGGACAAACGGGGCAATCCTCGCAAACTGCCCAAGTCACAGCGTCGTCGCAACCATCAACTCAAGGGATTCTGAACAGCCTGCGTGCGTTGTCGCCGGTCAAGCGAGCGATGGCTTCGACCGTCGTGGGCACGCCGTTTGGCGTGAGCGTGGTGAGCCGTTCGGCCACCTGCCTCACGTAGGCCGGTTCGTTGCGTTTCCCGCGATGGGGAACGGGAGTCAGGTAGGGGCAATCCGTTTCGATGAGCAGCCGGTCTGCCGGAACCGTCTTTGCAATGTCGCGCAGCACGGCGGCATTCTGAAACGTCAGAATGCCGGAGAACGAAATGTAAAATCCCAATTCGATCGCGTCCTTCGCCAGCCACGTATCGCCTGAAAAGCAGTGAAAGACTCCGCCGATCTCTGAGGCTCGTTCTTCCTTCAAGATGCGAATCGTGTCGTCCTGCGCTTCTCGGGTGTGGATGATGACGGGGAGTCGCAGCTCCCGGGCCAACTGTAATTGTTCACGGAAGCGCCTGCGCTGCAGGTCCGGGTCCGAGTGGTTGTAGTGGTAATCGAGGCCGATTTCACCATAGGCCACCACTTTCTCGCTGTCCCGCGCCAGCTGCCGCAAGGTGTCATACCAGTCGTCGGTGATGTGCCTGACTTCGTGCGGATGGACACCGACCGAGGCATAGACAAAGTCGTATTGTGCCGCCAAGGCCACCGCTGCGCGGCTGGTGGCGAGGTCGCAGCCGATGGTGATCATCCGTTCGACCCCCGCCTCGCGCGCACGGGCCAGCATGGCCTCGCGGTCGGCATCGTAGCGAGCGTCATCGAGATGGGTATGGGTGTCGATCAGCATAGCGCGCATCCTACCATGGTGTCCGACGGGGTCGCGAGTGCAAAGGAGGCACAGTCGGCCACTTGACATTCATCGGCCACAATGTTAAATGCAATTCATTTGCAATATGGGCGACCGATGAGAACTTCGATCCTGCGCAATCTCCGATCCGGCGGCAAGAGACTGACGAAGCCGCGAAGGGCCATCTTGGACCTCTTGGAAAAGAGCGCGCTGCCTGTTACGGCGGTGGAGATCCATCAAGGGCTCAAGAAAGCGAAGGTGTCGGCGGACCTGGTGACGGTGTATCGCAATTTGACCATGCTCCAGAATCTTGGGCTGGTCCAGCCCGTCAGTTTGCACGAAGGTCAGACCCGTTACGAGGTCTCTCAGGGACGGGAGCATCATCACCACATCCAATGCCGAGGCTGCGGGCTGATCGTTGATCTGATGCTCTGCCCGGTCAAGAAGATCACCGAGCTGGTCGAACAGCAGACCAAGTTTGCGGTCGAGGGCCACGCGTTGGAGTTCTTTGGACGGTGCGCGCAATGTCGCTGAGCAGGGTATTCGCAAGAAGTCGGCATTGGGCCATCGTGCTCGCCTACCTGTTGCTGGTGTTCACGCTGCAACCCCTGTTGCTCAACCATGCCTTCGCGAGCGGCCCTTCGCATGACCATTCCGACCAGGATGCTTGCGCGTGGCTCGACCATGCCGCCAGCGCCGGCCTGCACTCCAGCGCTCCTCCTCTGTCGCTGGTGCAGATCATCACGTCCGTCTCCTCCGTCTTGACGGCTCCGCACCGTTCCACTGTGCTCTCTCACGTCTCCGTCCGCGGTCCTCCCATCCTTCTCTAACACTCGTCTCGTTGTGCTGATGGTCCCCCTCACGCGTCTTGTGCAGGGGAAGACCGGGCAGCTGCCTGCTCGCGCCTCCTGTGGGGCAGGAGCTCAAGGGGTTGGGTTGTTCTTCGCCCGGAAGAACAGCGCTCGGTCTTCTCCTGCAGAAGGCGTGCATGGTGTGCGCGCTCTGTTGAGGGTTTTCATTCACTGGAGGTGAGTATGGCTACCGACCTGATGGCGCCCGTTCCTGTGACGGTTCTGACGGGATTTCTTGGGGCAGGAAAGACGACCTTGCTGAATCGAATCTTGACGACCGAGCACGGCAAGCGTGTGGCGGTCATCGTGAATGAGTTCGGCGAAGTGGGGATCGACAATCAACTTGTCATCGGCGCCGACGAAGAAATCTTTGAGATGAACAACGGCTGCATCTGCTGCACGGTACGGGGCGATTTGATCCGCATCATCGGCAATCTCCTCAAGCGAAAAGACCGGTTCGACTACATGGTCATCGAGACGACAGGGTTGGCCGATCCTGCGCCGGTGGCCCAGACCTTCTTTGTGGACGATGAGATGAAACGGCGGTTGTCGCTCGACGGGATCATCACAGTCGTCGACTCGAAACATATTTGGGAACACCTCGACAAGAGTCCAGAAGCCAAAGAGCAGATCGCCTTTGCCGATGTGATTCTGCTCAACAAGATCGATCTGGTGCCGTCGGCCGAGGTCGACCGGCTCGAGGCTCGAATCAAGGCGATCAACGTCATGGCAAAGATTCATCGGACGAGGGATGCGCAGGTGGAGATCAACCGGTTGTTGAACATCGGCGCGTTCGATCTGAGCCGGAAGCTGGAGATCGATCCGAATTTTCTGGGCGAAGAAGCTCATGAACATGATCCGAGCGTCTTCTCTGTGGCGCTGGTCGAAGAGGGAATGATCGATGAGAGGAAGGTCAACGACTGGTTCCGCGAGGTGCTCTCCACGATGGGAACGAAGCTCTACCGGATGAAGGGCATTCTGAACGTCGAAGGACGCGACCAGCGGTTCGTGTTTCAGGGGGTCCACATGTTGTTCGACGGCAAGGCGGACCGAGCCTGGAAGAAGGGGGAAGCCCGCAGCAACCAACTGGTGTTTATCGGGAAAGACCTCGACCGCGCGGCGTTGACGAAAGGATTTCGGTCATGCCTCGTCTAGCCAAGTCGAAGGCGATCATCACGTTGGGCTCGGTGGGGTATGTCACGCTCGGCGATTACATCAATCGCGTGGCCTTCTCTGCGGATGGCACCGGGTTGGCGGCTTGTTCCGCATCGGGACAAGTCTCGATCTGGCAGGTACCTACGGTGCAACCGCTCGACGATCTCAGAGGCCATGACCGGTCGGCTCTCACGCTCGCCTGGCATCCGAGCCGGAGCGAGTTGGCAACAGGTGGGCAGGATGGCGTCGTCCGGCTCTGGGGCCTCGATGCAAGCGCGGAGAGAGCCGTGCTTCCCGTGGGAGAGCAGGGTTCGTGGGTCGAACATCTGGCCTGGTCTCCGGACGGGCGCTTTCTGGCGGCATCGGCAGGGAAGAGCCTCCGGATCTGGAGTGTGGATGCGGCGAGTAGCCCGCAGCTGGTTGCGGATGTACCGGCGCACAAAACGACTGTGTCGGCGCTGTCCTGGATGCCGAATGGGGGCGGTGTCATTTCCTCCTGCTATGGTGGTGCATGGCTCTGGACGGTGGGAACGCAAAAACCGGTGCGGCCGTTCCCGTACGACGGCGCGTTACTGTCCATCGCGGTCAATCCGTCCGGGGAGTATCTGGCTTCGGGAAATCTCGACGGCTCAGTGCATTTGTTTCGCACGGACAGCGAACAGAATTGGCACATGTCCGGCTATCCGATGAAGGTCACCTCGGTCAGGTTTGACCATAACGGGCTTAATCTGTTCACAGCCTCCGGTCCTGCGCTCGTCTCCTGGAACATGAAAAAATTCGAAGGCACCGGCGGGCGCCTGTTCAAAGGACACCTGGGGTGGATTCAGGAGATCGCCTGTCATCCCAACCTGTCGCTCGTCGCGACGGTTGGTGAAGACGGCCTCTTATGTATCTGGGAGCCGCAGACCACCAAGCCGATTCTCAGCCAGGAAGTGAACAAGTCGGGCGGACTGTCTACGGTCGCCTGGAGTCCTCACGGCACATGGCTGGCGACCGGCACGAATGACGGCGTGGTGTCGCTGTTTGCCGTGGAAAGTATCGGAGGGCGGTCATGAACCTATTCGGCGGGCGTCGCACCATCGCTCCGGATCGGGCGGAGCGCATCAAGGCCTGGGCTCGCAGGCTGTGGGTACTGTCAGACGAGACCACTGTGATGGTGACGGAATTAGAGTGCCGTGAGCCGGGATGCCCGCCGATCGAAACCGTCATCGCGGTGCTCGAAGGGCCGGGACGGACGACACAATACAAAATCCACAAAGCGGCCGACGAGGTGTCTCAAGCGGATGTCGAGGCGTTGGCGGCTGGAGAGGAGTCGCATCATGCCCACTAAGGCCACGCGAGCCAGAGCCTCAGCTTCTCCGGTCTATGTGATCGCCGGTTTTCTCGGTAGCGGGAAAACCACATTGCTGAAACGGGTGCTGGCTCATGAGTTGGAGCGTGGCGTGAAACCGGGCGTGCTGATGAACGAGTTCGGTGAAGTCGATGTGGACGGCGCCGTCCTGCATGAACATCCCCGATCCAACGAGATCGAGCTAGAGTCGCTGCTGAGCGGCTGTATCTGCTGCGACCTGTCGGGGGCATTCGCCGAGAAGGTCGGCCATCTCTTGAAAAAAACGCAGGGCGCTCCGCTGTTCGTCGAGACAGCCGGCTTGGCGGACACGGGCCAGGTGGTGGCCGGCGTCGAGCGGGCCTTGGCCGAGCATTCGCATACGGCCAGGTTGGCCTCGGTGATCGTGATGGTCGATGCGCCGAGATTCCTGAAGCTCGGCGCGTACTGGCCTGCAGCGAACGATCACCTGAAACGAGCCGATATGGTGGTCCTGAATAAGCTCGATCAGATCGACGACCGGCAGGTCGCGCTCGTGGAGGGACGGATCAGAGCGGCCAATCCCGCAGCGCGCATTGTCAGGGCGGTCCATGCGGATGTCCCGATCAATCGACTGTTAGAGGGACCGGCAGAGAGGCGCAGGGCGAAGATTGTCACCGGTCCGTTCAAGGATTCTACCGCGGGGTACCGGAGCGGCAGCTTCAAAATCCTGCGGCCGTTCGAGCCGGATCGGCTGGAGCGCTGGTTGAGGCGATATCAACGCTCCGTGGTGCGGCTGAAGGGATACGCCAGAGTTCAGGGGGGGCAAGGGATGCAAGAGGTGCAGTGGATAATGGGCGCGTTGTCCATTGTGCCGTACCAGGGTGTGAAGCAGTCGCAAGCGAAGATTGTGGTGATCGGCCGGCGGGTGGCCTGGCAACGGTTTCTGGAAGGGCTTGAACAGTGTCTCGTGCAGCCGGAGCGGGGCACCACTGGTCGGCGTCGGGCTGGGAAGAAGATGTCGCGATGAGAGGGGAGTGATCATGATGACAACGACAGGCACAGGGCACACCTTCGTCGATGATTCGGTTGCGCGCCTCCTGGTCAAGGACGCGCACAGTCGCATGTACAACTGGCCTGCCTCCTTCGCCGGCTATCGGGCGAACGTGACGCTGAACGAGGACGGGCGGATTTGGGCCGGGAGCGTACGGCTCGTGCCCAGGAAAGACACCACCGTCGAGTTGGCCGGTGCCGACCCGTCGCTGCAAGAGTGGGTACGTGAGCGGTTGTGGACCCAGGGGATGCACCTGGCCTCTGCCTCCTTCGAGGAAGGCGACGGGAAATATGTGTTGTCCTTCGACCCAGACGACGATCCCGCCGTTCCGCATCCGCGCGGGCGGCGCGTCTTGCTCACCGGTGGGCGACTCGAATCGTGGTACCGAATCAAGGATCATCGTTATACCCAGATTGGTCGTCTCACCCCCATGACCGAGCGTCGCGTGAACACGATCGAACGATACGATCAGGCGCCGGATGGTCGGCAGTATTCCTCGCACTACGTCATGACCTATTTCACGCTGGATGGCCAATCGGTCGTGAGAATGGAGAGTTACGTGAACGAGTATCTGGATATAGACGGTATGTGGTTGCCGCTGCGCCGTTGCGTGTCGTTCGGAGAAAGCGGGACGGTCAAGACGCGGTGATCGAACTCTCACAGCATGAGGTGTGGTGATGGATGACAATCAGATAGACGGGGCTCGCCTGATACCGGAGCGGCCGGAGTTGCGGGCAGGGGAACTGGCGCTGGACACAGCCCAGATCCGAGACGGCCGAACGGCCTCCATGTTGCCTGCCGCTGGTCGTGTTGTATCAACGGGCCTGGGACCTGGCGCAGGCGGCAGAAGTGTCCTTTGCTGGGCTGATGCATTCGGCCGAAGCGGCGGCCCTGGCAGATGCGATCCGGCATCTGTTGGACGAAGTCGGGGATCGTGAAGGCAGCACCAGGTGGTCGGTGCGGTTCTCGGAGGCCAGGCATTTAAGCGCGGTGCTGCAGGATGCACTCACGGAGGGAAAGGACACCGAATCATGACGGCGACGATTACAAGGGTGGCGGCTCCTGTGGATGTGGCGGTCTTGACGGTGTCGGACAGCCGGACGCTGGAGCAGGATCGGAGTGGCGATACGATCGTCGGTCGACTGACCCAAGCAGGGCACCGCCTCGCCGACCGACGGTTGTGCAAGGACGATTTCCACACGATTCGCGAGACGATCGCTGCCTGGGTCGCCGATCCCAAGGTCGACTTCGTGATCGTGACCGGGGGGACGGGCGTCACGCAACGGGATGTGACACCCGATGCCGTCCGCTCCCTATTCACCAAACCGATTCCCGGGTTCGGTGAACTGTTCCGCTGGTTGAGTTATGCGGAAATCGGCACCTCCACGATTCAGTCCCGCGCCCGATGCCGGGGTGTGTGGGGACACGATTGTGTTTCTGCTTCCCGGGAGTCTCGGAGCCTGTCGGCTCGGCATGGAGCAGATCATCCTGCCTCAGCTCGACCTCAATCACCGACCCTGCAACCTGGTGGAGCTGCTGCCGAGGGTACGACATGAACAGGAGCCGCATGTCGACGCATAACGCGTTCATATTACAGGGCATGCGGTGTCGGAGGGCATTCGCATGATGGTCCCCGCCGAGCCGACCTGGGGATTTGCCGTTCTGATGGGGCTACTCGGAAGTCTGGGTGCCTTAATCCCGGCCTGTCTCGTGCTGTTCATCCCCGATGGATGGCGGCACCGCGCGATGCCGTACCTCCTGAGTTACGCGACCGGGACGATGTTAGCAACCGCGATTATCGGCCTCATTCCCGAGGCGCTGGGACATATTCCCATTCTTGAAGTGGGCCTCTCCTTGCTGGCCGGATTGGTGTTGTTTTTCGTGCTGGAATGGACGGTGATCTGGCGGCACGCGCACGGGGAGGAGTCCGGCCACGAGCTGCATTCTTCAAGGCATGACCATGGTCACGCCCATGGGATAGCGAAGAAGACCGGGATGCTCGTGTTGATCGGCGACGGGGTTCACAACATGGCGGACGGTATCGCCATCGGTGCCGCCTGTGTGGCCTCGCCGGGTCTGGGGCTGGTGACGACGTTGGCGGTGTTGGGGCATGAAGTGCCTCAAGAATTGAGCGACTTCACGATTCTCCTCTCGAGCGGCTTTTCACGTTGGCGGGCGTTCTCCTGGAACACGGTCTCGGGGTTGGGCACCCTCGTCGGGGTGGTGATCGCCTATGGGGGGCTCGGGTATGCAGAAGCGATTGTGCCCTACGCGCTCAGCGTGGCGGCTGCCAGCTTCCTCTACATCGGGCTCGCGGATTTGGTGCCGGGGTTGCACGGGCGTGTCGGCGCCGCCAAGGGCCTGTGGCAATTCGCCATGATGATTGCGGGAATGGTCACAATCGGGGCGCTCACGATGTTGCCGCATTGATGGCGAGGAGGCGGGCATGGACTCGACGAGAAGGCAGGCGCAACTGGGCACGCAGACCATCCATTTAACGGGAATCGTCCCCGCACCCGGAGAGCGGCTTCGGGGGAAGTTCGTGATTCCGGCCGCCAGGCGTGCGGACCGTCCGCTCACGGCCGAAGATCTCTGCCGAGGCGTGATCGTGGTCTCGACCATTCCGAACATTCACAAGCATGCCTGCCTCTCACAGATCGTCGATTTGGATGAGCGAGGCCGTGCTCTATCCGAACAGCTGCGGATCGTGCACGTCTCGGCGGATCACGAGAGCCATTGGCAGGAGGTCGATCAGTTCCATCCGAACATCCAGGCTGCCGGCTATTCGTTGTGCTCTGCGGATGCTGCGAGTCGTGAGGCGTTCGTGACCATGTTCGGCGTCGGCGTGGAGGGTCACCATCGTATTGCGCATGGGTTGTTTGCCTTGCAGGACGGGTACTTCGTGGAAGTGGACATCCCCCACGATCAGATGCGCGCGGCCGAGGTCAGCGGATTTCTTGATCGTGTGATCAGAGCGAAGGGACGGGGGCGCCAGAAGGTCTAGCGCCCGCGTCATCGGGAGGGAGCGCGCGTTAGGCGAGTTGCAAGGGCCCGTGGTCATCGCAATGGGCGCCGTGGGCAAAGTGCAGATGACCGGCGACAAGGTAGTCGACGTGGTCGCCGTGTGGCACTGCGGGATGGCCACAGGTGCTCCCGTGGCGATGCCCGGACTCATGTCCCTCGCAGCGATGGGTCGGTGTGCAGCCGGTGGGGTTGTGGTTGGTGACGTCCAGCCGGTGTTCATCGACGTGGTCGCCGTGCAGGTGGTGTAGGTGTCCGTCATGCAAATAATCGGTGTGGCCATCATGGGTGACAGCCGGATGCCCGCAGTGCGCTCCATGCTGATGGTCGTGACGGTCGTGAATGGGGTGGTCGCTCATCGCAAGGCTCCCTTCGTGGGCAGATCTGATGGGCGTAGTCTAGGCCGATGGGGACTGATGGTCAATAGAGAGAACAGAGTGGAGAAGCGTTCCGTCCTCGTCCTCATGGGCGGGTGGGTCCTCGATCCGGGCCGATCGAACAGGGAGGCGGATGTATGGATCAAGGACGGTGTGATCGACGCCGTGGTAACGCCGGACACCAGTCCGCCGGCCACGGCGGAATGCGTCGATGTGACGGGACTACTCGTCTTGCCTGGTTTTGTCGACCTCCATGTCCACCTCCGCGAGCCGGGACACGAATATAAGGAGACGATTGCCACTGGAACTGCCGCCGCGGCGGCGGGCGGGTTTACGACGGTCTGTTGCATGCCGAATACGAAGCCGGTCAACGACGACATCACTGTGACAGGTTGGATCATCGAACGGACCAAGGCGACGGCGTCGGCCCATGTCTATCCGATCGGAGCCATCACGCTGGGGTCGGCGGGCCGCGAACTCGCCGATTTTCGGACACTGAAACAAGCCGGTTGCGTGGCCCTGTCCGATGACGGCCGGCCGGTCATGGGCGATGAGATCATGCGGCGGGCGATGCAGTCTGCCGCCGAATTGGATCTGCCGGTCATCGCCCATTGTGAAGATACGATGGCCTCCGGATGCGGGTGCATGAATGATGGGCCGGTGTCTCGAGGCATGGGATGGCGGGGGATGCCCGGTGATGGGGAGGACCGAATGATCGCGCGCGACATCCGGTTGGCCAGGGAGACCGGAGCCCGACTGCACGTCGCACATCTGAGCACGGCAGGCGGAGTCGAGATGGTGCGCAAGGCCAAGTCGGACGGAGTGCGGATCACGGCGGAAGTATGCCCGCATCATTTTACGCTGACTGACGAAGCGGTGCCGACCTATGGAGCGAATGCCAAGATGAATCCACCCTTGCGGAGTGAGCGGGATCGTACCGCGCTGATTGAGGGATTGGCGGATGGCACCATCGACGCGATCGCGACGGACCATGCGCCGCATGCCGAATACGAGAAACAGTGGGGAATGAATCGGGCGCCCTTCGGTGTCGTCGGGTTGGAAACAGCCTTCGCGTTGACCCAGCGTCTCGTCCAACAGGGGCGATTGACGTTAGAACGAGCGATCACGTGTTTGACCAGCGCTCCCGCTGCGGTCCTTGGGCTACAGAAAGGCACACTCGAGCCGGGAGTAGTCGCCGACGTCACGCTGATCGATCTTGAGGCGTCCTGGACGGTGCACCCTGAACGGTTTCGATCAAAAGGCCGCAATACGCCGTTTGTTGGCTGGGCGCTGCAGGGACAGGTCATACGAACCCTGGTGGCAGGTGTGACAGTCTATCAGCGTCATCAAGCAAGATGATGAACCATTGTCTGTGAGGGACACCATGACTGAACCGCTCGCAACGCCGCCGTCCGGCTTTCTTGCGTTTCTTCCGAAGGAGTATCAGGGGGAATTTTCGCCCGACTGGATCCTGGGACTCTCGCCCTTTTCCGACCAGACCTGTCGGCGGTGTCTTGCCGTGCAGCAGGGGACATGGATCGGAATGGGCGCGAGGGAATGCGAGGAACGCGACTTCACATGCGAGAAGCGGGGGTGATTGGCGGAACTGCGTGTAAAGACGAAAGGAGGAGGAATGTTACCTGAACGACGGCGTCGGGTCATCGACGACACCACGCCGGTGGATTGGAAGAACGTTGAGTGGTTGCGGAGATTTCTGAGCGAGCGGGGAAGAATGTTGCCGAGGCGAATGACGGGCAACAGCCTGCAGCGGCAACGGGTGATCGCGCAGGCCATTAAGCGGGCGCGCCATATGGCGCTGTTACCGTTTGCGGGGCCGGAAGGATCCTAGTCTGGAGCATAGCCGGTTGATCAACCAATGAGGACAGAGCCATGGCCAAATTGAGCAGCCAGTTGAGAAACGAGAAGTGCAAACAGTTGGTGGCGAAGTATGCCGAACAACGCCGAACCTTGAAAGCAGTCGTCAAAAACCAGGCCGCTAGTCCGGGAGAGAAATAGGAAGCCCAGAGCAGGTTGAACTCGTTGCCGCGCAATGCATCTCCGGTGCGGGTCCGGAACCGTTGTGGGGTTTCCGGCCGGGTACGTGGATATCTGAGACGATTCGGTATGTCGCGCATTGATTTCCGGCTGTTGGCGCTGAAGGGGGAGATTCCCGGCGTGCGTAAGTCGAGTTGGTGAGCCAGAGTCTGAAGGTGTCGGAGGTGACCCATGTCGAGTGAACAAATATCATCTCGTCCCTTGTCGGTGACCATGGTGTGCGGATTCGTGGGGGCGGGAAAGAGCACGGTGATTCGGGAGTTGCTCGCTGAACGTGGGACCGAACAATGGGCAGTACTGGTCCACGACCGTAGCGAACATGATTGGGCGGCAGTTGACGGGGCCGGTCAAGCCATAAACATCTACTCGTTGGGGGAATCGTTGGCCGAGTTGACGCGGTCCTGCGTGAGCTGTTCGTTTCGCGAGGCGCTTACGGATGCTATCTCGTCCATCGCTGAAATGCGTCGATTCGATCGACTGATCGTCGAATGTTCAGGACTGGTCGAAGCGACCATGGCGGCGGCGGTCTTCAATGATGCTATTGCAGATGAGGAGCCGCTCGCCGGGCTGGCCCGACTGGAGCAGTTGGTGACGGTGGTGGATGCCGCGACCGTCTGGGAAGGCATTCGCAGTGCCGACGCGTTGAGGGAGCGGGGAATGAGTGGCGGCGAAGACGATACCAGAGTGCTCTCGGAGCTGCTGGTGGAGCAGATCGAGCACTGCTCATTGATCGCTCTCAATCGGAGTGCAGGGATCGACGTGGACTGCCGTGAACGGGTCATCACGCTCCTTCGGTATCTGAATCCGGAGGCCGAAGTCCTTTTGGCTGCCGACAGGGTGAAACGGGAAGAGCGCATTCTGGCCCGCAGGGACGGGGCAGAATACGGCATCAGTTTCCAGCCGGGCTGGGCCAAGTTGATCGACCAGGCCGACGTTCCGCCCGAACCATCACAAGCATGGAGCACGGGGGTGTTCCGCGCGAGCCGTCCGTTTCACCCGGAACGCTTGTGGCGCTGTATTGAAGAGGACTGGCCCGGTGTCCTGCGTTGCAAGGGGTATTTCTGGTTGGCATCGGAGCCGGACCGCTGCTTCTCCTGGGAGCAGACGGCCGGCAGCCGGCACTTCGAATGGGTGGGGCAGTGGTGGGTGGCGACGCCGCAGCCTGAGTGGCCGACCAACGAGGCGTTTCTGCGCCGCCTGAAGTCGCAGTGGACGATCGAGTTTGGAGATCGACGTCAGGAACTGGCGTGTATCGGGTATGGAGCCGATCAGGAGGCACTGTTCGCCCGCCTGAGGGGCTGTCTGCTGACTGCGGAGGAACTCTTGCTTGGTGAGGACGGTTGGCGTCGATTCGACGACCCGTTCGAGCGGGCGACGCAGGAGGCGGGATCGCGAGAGGATGAGACGGATTCCGAATGAAAGGAGTCAAGGGATGACGACCACGACGACGCAGGTTTCGCAAGACCGCCGCCTGCCGGTGACGGTGCTATCGGGATTTTTGGGTGCGGGGAAGACGACCTTGCTCAATCACGTCCTTCACAATCGGGAGGGGCTTCGAGTGGCCGTGATCGTCAACGACATGAGTGAGGTCAACATCGACGCCGCCCTCGTGAAGCAGGGGGAGGCGTCGTTGAGCCGCACCGAGGAACAACTGGTTGAGATGAGCAATGGCTGCATCTGCTGCACCCTGCGGGAGGACCTTCTCAAAGAGGTGACCCGTCTGGCGGAGGCCAGGCGCTTCGACTATCTGCTGATCGAGTCGACCGGCATCTCAGAACCGATGCCGGTGGCCGAAACGTTTCAGTTCGAGGACGAAGGCGGGCGAAGTCTCTCCACAGTGTCGCGATTGGATACGATGGTGACCGTCATCGACGCCGCGAATTTTCTGAAGGACTATCAGCAGGCGGAGGATCTGGCGGCGCGCGGATTGGCACTCGGCGAACAGGATGAGCGGACAATCACGGATTTGCTCATCGATCAGGTGGAGTTTGCGAACGTGTTAGTCATCAATAAGACGGATCTGGTGTCTCCGGGTGCATTGGGGACGCTCGAGGCGATCCTGACGAAGTTGAATCCCGAAGCTCGTATTCTGCGTGCCGTGGAAGGGCGTGTGCCGCTCACGGCGTTGCTCGATACCAAGCTCTTTGACTTCGAGCGGGCCAGTCAGGCCGCGGGGTGGATGCAGACCTTGCGCGGAGAGGAGTCGTCAGAGGCCGATGAATATGGGGTGACGAGTTTCGTCTACCGGGCGCGGCGGCCGTTCCATCCCACACGCTGGTGGAACGCGATGCAACTGACGTGGCCGGGCGTCCTTCGATCCAAGGGATTGTTTTGGATTGCGTCGAGGCCTGACCTGATCGGCCTCTGGTCGCAGGCCGGTGGGGCCGGTTCGGTGCGGTGGATCGGGCGCTGGTATGCCGCGATGCCCGAAACGGAATGGCCGGATGACGAAACGGAACATCGGCGGATTGAAGGTGTGTGGGATGCCGAGTTCGGGGATCGAACGCAGGAACTGGTCGTGATCGGACGGAATATGGACCAGATCTCGCTGACCTCCATGCTCGACGCATGTCTGCTGACGGACGAGGAGTGGCGGCAGGGCTTGGCCGCATGGAGCAGGGCGGAGGATCCCTTCCCGCGACAGGTCAACGATCAGGAATTGGAGTCGGCCGGCGCATAAGCCGGCGGCATGTGACAGGAAGAACAGGAGTATTTGATGGCACGGTATTGTCAGGTGACGGGAAAAAAGCCGATGGCTGGGAACCATGTCAGTCATGCCAATAACCGGACCAAGCGGCGGTTTCTGCCGAACATTCAGCGGAAGCGGTATTTTCTGCCGGATGAACACCGCTGGATCACCTTATCGGTCTCGGCGCACGGGATGAAGATTATCGACAAGAAGGGGCTTGCGCGAGTCGTCGCGGACATGCGGGCAGACGGCCAGAAGATCTAACCGGGGTAAAGGAGTTTCATCATGCGTGGAGTAATGGCAGTGGCCTGCACCGGCTGTGAGACGCCGGGCATGTCGGTCTATTGGACAACGAAGAATAAAAAGAATGATCCGGATCGCATTGAGTTGAAGAAATACTGCGCGCGTTGCCGAAAGCATGCGACGCACAAGGAGAAACGGTAGGTCGCCATGCCGATTTATGAATACCGATCGCAAGATTGCCGGGGGCCGTCGGATTGCCCGAGGCGGTTCACGTTTTGGCAATCGATGAATGACAAGCCTATCACGAATTGTGTGATTTGCCGGACTCCCTTAGAGCGCATACCTTCGCTGTTTTCGGCGGGGGTCGGGCTTGTCGCGCGTGGGGCGGCGATGGCCGATCCCCCAGCCGGGTCCCAGGCGCCTCCGGCGACCGTGAACAACGTCTTCGGCGGCGGCCTCAACATCCAGGGATGCGGTCATGGCCCGCTCTCTGGCCACGATACTTCGGCAGGCAAGGAAGCGTCATGATCCGAAGCCGCGCCTGTGGCGCCATCATCGTCATCCTGATCGCGTATCTGGCGCTAGCCTTACCCTTGCCGATGGTATTGCTCGACCATGAGTTGGGTGTGCTTACGGGAGACCCAGCCCACACGGTCCTCAATGACCATGCCTGGCTCGACCATGCTGCCGGGTCTGGAATCACGCCGAGCGACGGCGGAATCCTGATCCTCGTTCTCGTGGTGTCGCTCGCCTTGCCTCTCGAACACAGCGGCCAATCCGCCGACCTGCTCTCTCCGTCCGGTCGCGGCCCCCTGCCTGCTGATTCCATTGTATTCCCGAGAATTAATTCGCTGAGCATCTCGCACGCCAATTGTGGGGTGGAAGCCGTTCCCTTCGTGTCGCTTGCTCATGGACAAACAACCGGATGGTGGGTGGAACAGTCGTCGCAGGAGACCAGGGAGGGGCGAGGGTTTCGATCGTCATCAGTCAATCGCTAGGTGAGTCGGATAGGGAAAGAGGGTGCGAGTCCCTCGCGGAGCCGCCACTGTGATCGAACCGTTGGGGTTCGACAGCCAGATCGCCTATCCACTCCATGTTCCACCACGTCCTTGCGCACTCAGGGAGGTGGTCATCATGCAGGTGAGAGAACAGTGGGAGTGTCGACGACACGTTGGTATTGCAGGGAGCCCATTGGGGATAGTCCCGGAGAGCCGGGGAGAGTTTCCCGTGGAATTACAGAATGGAGCGCTGTCGTTTCCGGATCGTGTGCCGCATGGCATCCAGGCGGTGTGGCCCGCAAGGTGCTGGTCGCCGACCAGGAGGGGGTCGTCGAGCGGCTGGAGTGCGATCGGGGCTTAGGGCTATTTGAGACGTACTACACGATGGGAAGTGGTTGGAAATGTCTGGTTCAGTGGGCAACGTGGCGAGGTGGCACCATGCACGCAAGCATGAGGCGGCAGGGGGGACGGTGATGGATTGGGGAGAGCATTTCTTCCAAGCGGACCCGGAGCGCTGCAGACCGGGATATCGTCCGAAGGTCGGCGGCGTGGCCCCGCTTCGTGGCTGTACGGTAAAGGTCACGCCGGAACGTCGACGCCGTGGACTGCGCAATGCCAGATTGGCCTGCCTGGCGAGACGGTTTGTTGAGCGCCACGGCCCATGAACCGCCTAATCGAAGGTTGCTAGACGGTCTTGGCTGCCAGCGATTCCGCCATGCCGTAGAGCAGCGCTTCGGTGTCGCTCCAAGCCAGGCAGGAGTCGGTGATCGACATGCCATAGGCCAAGTGCTTGCCAGGCTCCCAGCTCTGTCGGCCGCCCTGTAGGTGGCTTTCCAGCATGAGTCCCATGATGGAGCGGCGGCCGTCCTGGAACTGCTTGATGACCTCGCCGGCCACTTCGACCTGGCGTTGATGGTTCTTCCCGGAATTGTCGTGGGAGCAGTCGACCATCACGCCGCGGGCGAGGCCTTCGCCGGCGACGGCCGATTCGGCTCGCGCAATGTCTTCGACGCTGTAATTGGTGCGGCCGCCTCCCCCGCGCAGCACGATGTGGTGGTCCGGGTTGCCAGTAGTCTTGATGATGGAAGTGACGCCGTCGGCATTCACGCCGACAAAATGGTGCGGGCTCCGGCTGGTGATCATCGCATTGATGGCCACCTGCAGGCTGCCTTCTGTGCCGTTCTTGAAGCCGACCGGCATCGAGAGACCGCTGGCCATCTCACGATGGATCTGGCTTTCGGTCGTCCGCGCGCCGATGGCGGTCCAACTCAAGAGGTCGGCGATGTATTGCGGCGTGACGGGATCGAGCAACTCGGTCGCGCAGGGCAGGCCCTTGCCGTTGATGTTCAACAGAATCGTGCGGGCCAGTTGGATGCCCTGGGCGATCTCGCAGGTGCCGTCCAGATGGGGATCGTTGATGAGCCCCTTCCAACCGACCGTGGTACGGGGCTTCTCAAAATAGGTGCGCATCACGACCAGGAGCTTCTCGCGGACGGCGTCGGCAACCGGCTTGAGCCGCTCGGCGTACTCGTAGGCGGCATCGGGATCGTGAATTGAGCAGGGGCCCACGATCACGATGAGCCGTTCCATATCACGGCCATGCAGGATATTTCTGATCGCCTGCCTGGTTTGAAAGACCAGCTCGGAGACGTCGTCCGTGATCGGCAGACGGGTCTTCACCTCTCGCGGGGAGGGCAGCGGTTTGATTTCGATGACGTGTTGGTTGTCTATCGGCCTGGTCATGGTCGTCCTTTAGGTGAGTCGCTGATTGTAGTATGGTGACACAACATACTGAATTCAGGGCGGAAAGTCCATAGGAGAAAGACCAAGTCGGATCGTCCTTGCATCACGCGAAACCTTTTGCTACAACTCACGCCGTCTTGCTCTACGTACGAACAGGGTCATGGTGTCTCGCCTGAGGCAGTTCAAAACCGGGTCGCTCGTTGCGTTGCTGCTCGTCGCGCTCTTGCTCGCGATGGCGCCGTTTGCCGTCGCGCTGGAGATTCACCACGAACTGGCGGCGGCCGACCACGACGGCCACGAACATTCCGATACCGACCTCTGTCAGTGGGTGCAATATCACACGGGACACTCGCTGGCGGGCGATGTCCCGGCCCCGTCTGCGTTCCTGGCCCATGCGCCTCCGCAGCCGGTTCGTGCACCCATCCTCGTGTCCCAATCGCTCCCTGCTTCTCGCGCCTCACGCGCGCCTCCTCAATCCTAAGCCCGTACCAGCTTCATTCACGTTGATGGGACCCCTGCGTTCAGACACTGGGCCGTGCTCTGCGTCGATGCGTGGGACTGGAACTATGGGAGGTTGCGATGTCTGTGTTGAAACGGATGTGCCGAGTGTGTGGTGCCGTCCTTGCCCTGATGGTCTTGGGACCAGTCGCCGTTCAGGCGCAGGTGCCTGCGGCGGGGCAGGGGCGAACGATTACCGGGACGGTGCAAAATCAGGACCTCCGGCGTGTGCCGCAGGCCACAGTGGAGGTCAAGGATCAGGAGGGCGTGCTGGTCGGTACGGGCGTAGCCGACGATGCGGGAGAATTTGCCGTGGAGGTGCCGGAACCTGGGACCTACTCCGTGAGCGCCGTGCAGGATACCTATCGGAGCGAGTATGCCATTTTGAAGGTCGGGACGGAGCAGCCGGGACGCGTGACGCTGACGCTCTCGAAAACGCGAGAGATCGCCCTCGAAGTCGTCTCGCCCTTGGCGCCGATTCAATACAAGGCTTCCAGCGAAACCTATGCGCTCAGTCGCAAGGAAATCGAAGAACTCCCGCGCGGGAACAACAACGAGTTGCACGACGTGCTGCTCACGATCCCGAGCGCGGTCTACGGATCACTGAAGCAGGTCCACATCCGACAGGACCATGCGAATCTCCAGCTGCGCATCGACGGGGTGCCGATTCCCGACACGGTCTCCACGACCTTCTCGGACGTTATCAGCCCTCGGGCTTGGGAGCGGGCGGACATCATCCTAGGCGGCATGGAGGCGCAATACGGCAACAAGGCGGCGGCGGTGCTGGACATCACCACCAAGAGCGGCACCAAGCCGGCCTTCGGGTCGGCTCAGATCATGGGCGGCTCCAACCAGACGATCAATCCGTCCTTCGAATATGGCGGCACGATCGGCGAGAAGTTCCGCTTTTACATTTTGAACAGCCATACCGCGACGAATCGCGGCATCGAGCCGCCGACCCTGGGCCATTCCATCTTCCATGGGCAAAGCGAACGCAATCAGACCTTCCTCCGCGGCGACTACCAGCACGACAACAAGAACAACTTCACCTGGTTATTCCTGAACTCGGTGGCGAAGTATCAAATTCCGACCACGCCGGGCCTCGAACTCGACCCCAGCGGACAGCTATTGCCGCTGCTCCAGGCGAGTCGTCCCGGCTTCACTCCCGTCGCCTCCCAGGCCATCAATGAATTTCAAAAGGAAAACAACCAATACGGCCACATGGTGTGGCGGCACGACGTGAATGCCAACAACTTCTTCAGCCTCGCGGGTTACTTCCGCCACACACGCGCGACTTTCAAGACCGATCCGTTCAATGTCCTGGCCTATACTGCCGATCCGGCGGAGCCGTTTTCCGCGTCCGATCAGGATCGCAACGCCTATTCCACCGGCCTGCGGTTCGACTACACCTATGTGCACAACAAACATCACCTCATCAAAGCGGGCTTTCAGATCGATCGCACCCAAGCGGTGAACAAGACGCGGTTGTTCACGTTTGCGGACGATGGAGCAGGCAATCCGACGGGAGACTTGCTCGGACTCAATGCCGACAACCGCCAGATCGGCTACCGCCAAGAATTCTGGATCCAGGATCAATGGAGCCCCAACGACAAGTGGACCTTCAATCTCGGCCTGCGTGGCGACGCGGTGCAGTATTTGCGGAGTGAAGGCCAGGTCAGTCCGCGAGTCGGGGCCACCTATAAATACAATCAAGCGAACGTGTTCCACGCGTTCTACGGCCGGATGTTCACGCCGCCCAACTTGGAAGCGATTTCCTTCGCCAAGCTGAATACGCTCGGGACCAGGGCGCAACCGGAGGACGTAACCAACAACACGGTGCGGGCCGAGCGGGCGCACTATTTCGAAGTCGGCAGCTACCATGCCTTGAACCGTTACGCGACGCTGCAATTCACCGGCTGGTACAAGCTCAGCAACTTTCTCTCCGATGCCGGTCAATTCGGCACTACGCCCCTGCTGAACTACTTTGCCTTCGAGCGAGGTTGGCAACGCGGCATCGACGGCGCCTTGAAACTGCAACTGAACGAGAACCTGACCGCACGAGGGAATGTAGCCTGGGGACAGTGCAAAGGTTACGGCCTGCAATCCGGCCACTTTCTGCTGGAGGCGAAGGAGATTACGGATATCAACTCACGCGGGGGCGTGTTCTGCGACCATATGCAGACGCTCACGAGTTCGGCCATCGTGAGTTACCGCTTGCTGGAACGCACCACTTTCACGGGACAGATGTTGTTCGCTTCCGGCCTGCGGACGGCGGAAAACGAAGACGCGAAGACCAATTCCACGCACAGCCCCTCCTATACGATCTACAACCTGTCCATTTCGCATGTATTCACGTTGCCGTGGGAAGGGCAGAAATTTCTGTTGGGGTTCGACATCATCAACCTGTTGGATCAAAAGTATTACATCAACCAGGGCGAAGGCAGCATCGGGCTGGGCGTGGCCCACGCGGGCATGCCACGGTCGTTTTTCTTTCGTGGCCAATGGTTCTTTTAGTATGATGCTGAACCGGGCCACCAGCGACGTTCTCAGTCGCCCGGCTCCCTGCGACGTACCGCAAGGGTGCCTTGCTGGATGGCCCGTTTGAGCATCATCTCGCAATTGGTTGGAAGACGATATGACGAACATGATTGCTGCAAGAGATCGCGTCACGAGAACGATGGTGGGGTTCTGTGTCTTGTGCCTGTGTCCGCCGGTTGGGGCGTGGGCCGTGACGGGTGATGAGGCGACGCATGAGGCGGACCATGCGCTCGATGCGGACATCATCGAATTGCCCGAGGTCCACGTTCACGGCTTGCCCTTGAACAAGGACCAGCAGTTGGGGCCGGTCGCCAAATCCACACCGTGGCCGGCCATTCCTTCGTCGTTGGACGGCAAACCGCTCGATGATTGGATGAAGGCGCGGCTGCTCGTATCGAAGGACGCTCAGGTGACCGTCGTCGTGCTGGAGCCGGCGAAGCATCGGGAGCTGACGGTGGCCGGCATCATCGCGCTCAACAAATGGACCTTCCTTCCCCAACTCAACGGCGACGACCCCGTCGACGGCGAGCTGACCGTGCGGATTCACTTCCGTTCGCAGTAGTGAGGCAGGGCGGCTGCTTCACCAGCCATCCGCGGTAGGTCGTCGGCTACGGCGAAGGCCGATTACCGGCCGGTACGTGTGGTCAGATCATTGTGCGCCCAATTGTTGTCCGCGTTGACATCGATCCCGCCGGCGGGCGGAGGCTTGTCGAGGTTCGTATATTGAAACGTGCCGAATGGCTGGATTTGATCGTCCGTCGGTAATTGCTCGCGATGCCATCCGCCGCCGAGGGCCCGGAGGAGGGCCACCGACGACCGGAGGAGCTCCGCCTTGACCTGCACCGAGTCGATACGCGCCGTGAGCGTGGCCACCTGCGCATAAATGAGTTCGAGGCTCGAAGCCAGCCCCCCCTGATAGAGCTCCATGGTGAGGTCCTGCGCCTTCTGGGTCGCCCCCACCGCCGCGTCTTGGCGGTTGGCCGCGGCGGTCAATCGATTCGTCAGGCTCAAATTGTTCTCCACTTCGCGAAAGGCGTTCAGCACCGTCGAGCGGTAGAGGTCTTCCGTCTCGCGATAGGCCGACCAAGACTGCTGCAATTGAGCGCGCCGATAGCCGGCCTGAAAGAGCGGGAGTGAAACGGCAGAGCCATAGGACCAGAAACTATTCGCGAGTGAGATCAGATTGAACCCGTTGTCTTCGAACCCGCCGGAGAGGCGGAACGACACATTCGGGAAAAAGGCGGCGCGGGCCATGCCGATGGCACGGTTGGCCTCCGCCATTCGGCGTTCCATCGCCGCGATATCGGGCCGACGTTCGAGCAAGGTGGATGGGATGGTGTGTGGGATGGTGAAGTGCGCCACCCGCAGTTCATTGACCGAGTCGATCGTGAAAGCGGCCGGCGCCTTGTTCAGCAGAATGGCGATGGCCTGTTCCGTCACCTGGCGTTGCCCTTGGATTTGGGCGTATTTGGTCTCGGTGCTGAAGAGCAGTGATTCGACGCGAGCGACGTCCAGGGCTGAGGCGATGGCGCCGACAAACTGGGCGTTCACCAGCGCGAGCGATTGTTTGTAGAGTTCGATCGATTGGGCGTAGATCGCACTTTGCGCGTCATAGCCTCGCAGCGTGAAATAATTCGCCGCCACCTCGGCCTGCAGGCTGAGCCGCGCCAGTCCGTAGTCGGCCGCGCGTTCTTGCGCCCGATAGGTCTCCAGGCGCGTAGCATTGCGCAGCGCGGACCAAAAATCCGGCTCCCAAGAGGCTAGGCCTCCCCCATACAGGGTCGTGCCGAACTCCGAAATATTCGGGGGGCGGAAGAGCGCATCGACCGACTGCTTGTTGCCTGACGCGCCGATCTCCAGACCGATGCGAGGCAAGTACTGCGCCCGCGCCTTCATCATGACGTCGCGAGCCTGGACGAACCGTTCGGCGGCCGCCTGCAGATCGGGATTGGCCACCATGGCCTGGTCCTCCAGACTGTCGAGAATCGGATCATGAAACTCCCTCCACCAGTCGGGGCGCAGTTCTCCATCGGAGGGTTTCGCCTCGACGAAGGGACTCGAGCCCTGCCACGAGACCGGGACGACATAGCGCGGCGGCTGGTAGGGAGGCGCGAGGTCGACGGCGGGAAAGGCGCAAGCCGCGAGTGCACAGGCCAAGGCCAGTGGGGCGGCGGAGCGGGCATAGTGTCGAAGGATGCAGACCATGGTCACGGCTCTTTTGATGTGTCTTGTGGCATGGGCGACGGCTGACTGACGAGATCATAGCCGGGCGCCGGCGTGACGACCCGCACCTTGTCACCTTCCAGCAAGGCGGCGCTCGGGTTGTTCACGATGCGGTCATTCAGAGAAATCCCCGCGGCCACCTCAACGGCGCTGTCCATGAGTTTGCTCACGGTGATGGGTTGCAGGCGGATGCGGTCGTCCTCGGTCACCAACGCGACTTGCGTGCCCTGTTCTTGGAACACCAACGCAGTGGAAGGAATCATGAAGACGTGCCGATCAACCGAGGCCGTCAGGTGGACCTGAGCATAGGAGCCCGGCCAGAGCGCCCGATCATCGTTGTCGATCGTAAAGACGGTCACGGCGGTGCGCGTGCTGACATCGAAGCCTTTGGCGACGGTCAAGAATTGCGCGACGAAATGGCGATTGGGCAATTGCGGGACCGTCACGTCGGCGGTCAAACCGGGCTGGAGGAAGGGGCCGAACGTTTCCGGCATACTGACGAAGAGGCGCAACATATGGACGTCGGCCACCGTAAAGAGGTTGCTTTTCGCACTCGGCGTACTGAGCGTCCCTTCTTTGCTGACTAAGTCGCCGACGTTGATGGTGCGTTGCGTCACCACTCCGTCGAAAGGCGCGACGATCGTTTTGAACCGAATGAAGGCCTCGATGTTTCTGACCTTCTGTTCCGCGGCCTTGACCTTCGCCGCTTCGGCTTTCAACTCCTGTTCTTTGACCGTGATCGACTGTTCTGAGACCGCGTGATTCGGGCGAAGCGCCGCCCAGCGTTGTGCGGTCACTTCGGCGAGCTTATACCGGGCGCGCTCCGTGTCCAGATCCGCCTTGGCCTGCGCATATTCGGCATCGAGATCGGGCGCATTGATTTCGGCGAGGATGTCGCCTTCTTTCACCTGATCGCCGTAGTCCTTGTACCACATCTTTACGTAGCCGGTGACGCGCGCGTAGATCGGCGCCTCATACCAACCTACGATATTGCCCGGCAGCGTGATGGTCTCGGTCGATGCTCCCGGCTTGGGATGGACGACGGTGACGGTGGGAACGGCATCCGCGAGCGTCTGTTCACGCAGCAGTGCGGCGTCGCTCTTGCTGCCGTACATGCGATAGCCGACATAAAATGCACAGAGCAGGATCGCGACAATGGCCAAGCCCCTTCCTCCCAGCGTCTTCATCGTGCAGGTGCTCCTTTGTGCGGAGCCATTCGCCGGTTGTAGATCATCGCGTAGACGCAGGGCACGAAAAACAGGGTGAAGAGCGTGGCGACGAGCAAGCCGCCGATGACTGCGCGGCCCAGCGGAGCGTTCTGCGAATAACCCGTTGCCATGGGCACCATCCCGAGGATCATGGCCGAGGCCGTCATGAGTACCGGGCGGAAGCGAGTCTTTCCGGCTTCGAGCGCGGCCAGCAGCGCGTCGCCGTGCTCTTGCAGCCGCTCGCGCGCATAGGACACGACGAGAATCGAATTGGCGGTCCCCGTGCCCATGGTCAAGATGGCGCCCGTCAGCGCCGGCTCCGACAGACGCGTATGGCTGAGGAACAGGGCCCACGCGATGCCCGCCAAGGCGCCGGGCAAGGCCGTGATGATGATGAAGGGATCGAGCCAGGATTGGAAATTGACCACGATCAGCAGATAGACCAATACGATCGAGGCGAGCAGTCCGAAGATCAGTTCGGCGTAGGCCTCGTACATCAGCGAGGCCTGGCCGTGGATTTGTACTTCTGCGCTGCGGGGTTTCTCATGTGCCATGCTCGTGGCCACAGCCTGAACGTCCGCCAAGACCCCTCCGAGGTCGCGTCCTTCGGCGGAGACATAGATGTCGAACAACGGCATGATGTTGCCGTGTGTGATCACACCCGGTGTGCCTGTCGGTGAAATGTCGGCCAGATTGCCGAGCAACTGCACATTGTTTTCCGCGACGTTGGTCGAGGAATCCACCGGGACGGTCTTGAGACTGTTGACGCTGTTGATCTGCGGTTGGGGCGTATAGACGTTGATCAGGTACGACATGCCGGTAGAAGGATCGAGCCAATAAATTTGGTCGACTTGCTGACTGCCGGCGGTCGTCATGAGCAGGTTGTCGGCGATGTCCTTCTCGGTCCTATTCACGCCGAGCCCGAAGGTGCGGTTGCCTTCCACCATGAGGGTCGGCGTGCGCATCGTCTGTTGGATGACCACGTCTGCGGCGCCGGGGATTTCGCGGAACTTGCCCGCCAATTTGAGGGCGAACGCATAGTTGGAATACATGTCCGGGCCGTTGACCTGCACGTCGATCGGTGCAGGCGCGCCGAAGTTGAGAATTTGCGCGGTCAGATCGGACGGCTGGAACGTGAATTCCGTGCCGGGATACCGCTCCTTCAGGCCTCTGCGGAGCAGCGTGCGATACTCCCACACCGGCGACTTCTCATCCTTCAACAGAATCGTGAGATCACAATCCTGTGAACCGATCGTCGGCGTCGGAATGAAGGCCAAGTTGTGCGGTCCGACCGGTAGGCCGCAATTACTGACGATGTTTTCGACCTGACCGGGCAGCAACTCCTGGATACTCCGGGACACGAGGGTGGCGATGCGCCCCGACACCTCGATGCGGGTTCCGATCGGCGCCCGCATATGCATCTGTATGACGCCCGAACGGATCTCGGGAAAGTAATCGCGCCCGAGGAAGAAGAACAGGGAGAGGGAGCCCAGCGCGATCGCCAGCGAGACCATGACGAAGGAGTTGCGATGGGCGATCACCCGTTCGAGCAGGGCGCCGTAGCGCTCGACGGTCCGATTGAAACGCCGCTCGAACCCCTTCTGAAATCGCACGAAGGGATTTCGCGATCGGTCTGCCTCGGATTGGTCCCGCGGTTCATGCGGTTGCGACATGGTGACTCTTCATCAGATATTTCGCCATGGTCGGCACCAGGGTGCGCGACAGGATGAACGAGGCGAGCATCGCGATGATGACTGCCTCCGCCATGGGTTTGAACAGGTAGCCGGCCACACCGCCGAGCTTGAAGAGCGGGAACCAGACGATGGCGATGCAGAGTGTGGCGACGAGCGTCGGGACGACGATCTGGTTGGCGGCGTCGATGATGGCCTGCTCCAGCGGTTTACCCATGTCGATATGCCGGTCGATATTTTCGATCATCACGGTCGCGTCATCGACCAGAATGCCGACGGCCAGCGCCAATCCGCCCAAGGTCATGACGTTGATCGTCTCTCCGAGGAGATGCAGGCCGATGATGGCGGTCAGGATGGACAGCGGAATCGAGGTCCAGACGATGACCGTGGCCCGCCAGGAGCCGAGCAGTAACAGGACGATGAGGCCGACCAGCGCGCCGGCGGTCGCCATTTCATGCACGACGTCCTTGATCGAGTCCTTCACGAAGGTGGAGGCGTCGTTGAGGAGCGTGATCTTCACGCCTTCCGGAGAGACCTGTTCGGCGCGAGGGATCATCTTCTTGATTCCATCCACCACGTCGAGCGTGGAGGCCTCGGTGCTCTTCATCGCCACGATGATGACCGTCTGTTTGCCGTCCACCAGCACCACGTTCTGTTGCACGCGACCCATGAGCTTCACCGTGGCGACATCGCGCAAGTACACGAAGGCATTGCCTTCCCGTTTGATGGGAATGTCGGCGAATTCCTCGATCTTGAGCGGAGAGGCGTTCGTCTGCACGATCCAGTCGGTCGACTTGATCTTGATGTCGCCCGAAGGCAGGACCAGATATTGTTTCATGAGGACATCGTGAACGTCGGCCGGCGTCAGGTGACGCGCGAGAAGTTTTTGCTGATCCAGATTCACCATGATCTGCATGTCCTGGCCTCCGTACGGATGCGGGAGCACGATTCCCGGCACCGTCACGAGGAGCGGGCGGATACGCATGTAGGCGAGGTTATAGAGTTCCGCCGGGGTCATTGTGTCGGAGCTGATCTGCAACATGGCGACCGGAATGGAGGACGGCGCGAGACGCATGACCATGGGCGGCGAGATGTCCGGGGGAAGGGCCTTCACCACGTTTTGCGCGATGCCCACGATGTCCGCTTCGGCCCTACCGACGTCGACTCCGTCTTGGAGAAAAATATTGGTGATGCTGCTCCCGTAGTAGGAGTGGCTATGGATGTATTTGATGCCTTCCACGGTCGAGGTGAGGAACCGCTCGAACAGATAGGTGATGCGACCCTCCACCTGCTGCGGCAACAGACCGGAATAGATCCACACCACCGAGGTGACGGGAATCGTGATGTTGGGAAAGACGTCGGTCGGCATGTGGAGCACCGTGAGGCTTCCCATCAAGACGATGAGGATGGACATCACGACGAAGGTGTAGGGTCTGCGCAGCGCGATGAGAACGATGGCGTTCATGCCGCAAGCCTCTAAGGGCGATTGGTCTTCCCGTCGCTGAGCCGTCGCTGATCGGGTCTGAACCGGAATCTATTGCGTCACGTCAGGTCTCTCCTGGTATGGTCTGTTCGAAGGAGCATGAATGATGCCGTGCCGAGCGTCCCGTCACGTCGCGGAATGTGAGCCCTGTAATCGGCGTGATGATCGCACTCTGAAGAAGCACCTCCGTAAGCCGTGCGATAGAGTACCGTGCGGAGCGTGCGCAATCTCACGGTTTCATTCTTTGGCCGCCGGGAGGAGGCGAAGCGATCGAGTCGTTCAGTGACGAGAAGCATGCAGCCGCAGGCCGACGAGCGGTCGGTTCGAGGGGGCAGGGGTAGGTGGTACCGATTTTGCGTTCGTCCTGCTCGAACGCAAGAGGAGATCAAATAGCCGCCTCGTCGGCCCATACAACAGAGAGGATGCTATGGCAGAACGGCATGTGTTCGTTGCGGCGATCGTGGTTCTCGGCTTCGTCATTGGGGTGGGGACGGCAGCGAATCCTGTCCAAGCCGAGCCGCTGGTGATCGGGGCGACTTCAAGCCTCAAGCCGGCGTTCCAAGAAATTATCCCGATGTTCGAAAACGAGTACGGTGCGAGCGTGAAGGTGCAATACGGCCCGTCGCAAACGCTGCGTCGGCAGATCGAGCAGGGGGCGCCGATCGATGTGTTTCTCCCTGGAGCGCTGGAGGAAGTCGAGACACTGTATGAGAAGGGATTGACGCTCAATGGCGCGCCGCGCGTCTACGCACAAACCTCGCTGGTGCTGGTCATGTCGACATCATCACGGGCGCTCGCGGTCTCCTTGCGCGATGAGTTCGCGAATCGCACGACCCGCCTGGTCCTGGGCGATCCTCAGACGTCATCGTTGGGAGCGATCACGAACCGGGCGCTCACCATGCTCGATCCCGGATATAGGCAGCGCTTCAAGACGATGTATGCCCGGCAAAGCGACGAGGTGATGAGTGCGGTCCAAGGCGGGAAAGCCGATGTGGGCATCGTGTATCGCGTCGACGCCATCGGGAACGGCCAAGTGCGGATCATCGACGAAACACCGGCCGGCGCGCACATCTCGGTCCGTTTTGGGGAGGCGGTGGTTTGGACCTGCCGCGATGAGTCCCGCGCCGCCGCCGCACAGTTTTCCGATTTCATCACCAGCCCGCGCATCCAAAAACTCTTGCACAAGTATGGCTTCGAGCCCGCATCCATTCCCTCCGCGGCGGGAAGCAAGCGGGAGGAGCCATAGATTGAGGGCGCTGGGAAGAGGCTAAGTGGAAGTTTCTGCGTTCATTTCGTCTTGAAAGCGGAAAGAAAAAAATCCTTGAATCTCAAAGCACCGAATCCAAACCCTCCAATCAGCGAGAGACCTACTATCACTATGAAGAACATCCGATTATCAAGCTCGAAACCAAACTGATGCCGTGCCCACAAGCCCGACACCAAAAGGGTTGAAAATAGCACTGCAGAAACGAGACCAGAATAAATCCCAAAATCTGATTTCCTAGGCCTAGCGAGTCTTTCAAGGTTTTTTATTCTTCCAAGGAGTTCTTCACAAAATCTAAGCATCGGCGTGGCATGCGGGCCAGCTCTAGAGATATTCTCAATTGCTTGATGTGTACGGGATTGAAGTTCCTCAAAGCCGTGCAAGTTTGGTTTGAATGTGGCCTTGAAGCAATGGTGCATGCGAATGGATAGTCCTCTTATGACAGACGATAGATCAATGAGAGCTTTTGCAAAATGATGGGTGTTATAAACCTGTAAGTTTTGCAAGTCAGCCTGAGCCAACAGTCTTTCTGCTTCAATGGCGTTCTTTGCAATGTCATTTGTCTCAAGTTTATCCAGTTCGAGCTTATTCAAGTCTCTCTGGGCCTCATTAAAGTCGAAGAATGCTTTGTAGAAGTATGCTAGGCCGAAAAACGTTGAAGAAAATCGGGGATCATTTGCATAGTATGTTGTCGCAACTTTCTCCGACATGGTGGATGCCTTCGTTATCAGGGCTCTTGCTGAGACCATATCACCAGCATTTATAGCAATAACCGCAGCCACAAAAAATGCTTCTGGTTTCATATGGTCAATTAGGGGGTGGAACTGTTTGCCAAATCGCCCAGCACTTCTGAGATATTCCTCGGTCTCCTTGAAAAGTTGGTGACAACGATTAACGTTGGACTGTTGTAGTTCGATTATGGCGGCTGCGTAGGAGGCCAATGCCCGAGAAGATGCTTCCATTTCAGCTATGCGCAGCTCTTGAAATCCAGCTGCAGCAGTTTCCTGCAAGTTCTTGGCAAGATCGAACTTACCTTCTGCACGAGCTATGCGTATTCCCTCGAAATGGTGCCATAGAGATTTAAGGAAGAGTTCAAGTCTCGAACCAATTAGGCTGGGGGAAAGTTGTTCCAGATATCTGGAGATTGTAACTGGAGCCTCCTCGAACGATGCCGCAAGCACCTTCTCCAAAATCCCTGCTTCCTGATGGGGCAGGTTACCGATGGTCACCGAATTATGCTCGGGTTCATCACCCATCTAACACCTCCTCGCGGCCATACCTATTAATGGGCGAGTATCCAAGTGGACGAGGATAAACACGTACCAGCTTCTACGCTTATGAATCTGGGAAAGCAACCTCATTGTGAAGGTACCTGTACCCTCATGAAATACGTGTATTGTTTCTATTGACCACCTGTTAGAGAGTAAGACACGGAGGGAGGTAAACGACGCTGGTACTCGAATTATTACTCTCATGGCAGCGGATCGATAATTACCCTCTCCTCCTCCGCATCGAACCCCCGCCAGTCAGTTGCCATTCTCAAACGAGTCCGCCCTCCGGATGCTCGATAGTTTCCACATGCTGAAATCCAAATTTTTCAAGAACTCGATGCGACGCATTGCGTACCGGTAATGTCTGGGCTGCCACGACGACAGAGGGCTCGTGCTGCCTCGCCAACGCTACGAGTCTCGCAGCCATTGCAGAGGCGAATCCGAGCCCCGCACATTCCGGGAACATAAAATAGGCAATCTCTACCCGTCCATTCTCCGGCAGCGATTTGAATCCACACGCGCCCACAGGTGTCTCATCTGCCAGAGCAAGGTAACCAATCCAGGGTACGTCAAAACCGACGGTCTCGTAGAGATCGACGGTCGCTCTGAACACCTCGCGTGCCACCTCAGGTAGAGGGCCCGCGTAGCCACGCGGCGTGCCGTCCTCATTGATTGGAGCAAAATGCACTTTCAGACTCATTGTTCTGGTGCTTGTCGTTGGAGGGGAGAAGCTGATCAGAGAATTTTCATTCCCTCTTCTCCACCACATCGAACTGCAGCCCACTTGAGCCTTCCCCTCTGCCTGGGCCCTTGCGGCGGCCGATCCAGAGGTGCGTCGTGCCGTCGATCCAGCGTGCATATTGATAGGTTCTGATGACGCGTGCCCCTTCGCGTGGCACTTCTTCCTCGTAGAGCAACAACTCGCGGCTCGGTTCGAGCAATCGCCCCTGAGGGAGTTGCAGGCCCTGAATGCCACCTTCGTCGAATGCCGGCAGTGCGCCACGCTTGAGTCGCAGGGTCGTCCCGTCCTTGACCGGGAGCAACGGAATCCAATAGTCAGGCACCGTCGTGCCGAGCCGGTACACCAGCGGTGCGCCGTCAGTGTCAGCGGCAGGGGAGGGCGGCTGTTCCGCCAGCGTTGCTTGATAGGCTTCATGACGGTCTAACGGGCGACCGGCGGCGCTTTCGACGACTCGCTCGACGGCCCAGGCCACGTTGGCCATCTCATCCCTCAACAACGACAGGTCTTCCACCGGCCGGCTCTCCAACATCGGGCCTAACACCGGCGGCAGGAAGAACAGGTTCTGTGTGTCGTTCGTGAGGCTGAACATGCGCCAGGGCGTGGCAGGCCCATCCACCTCGGTCGTGTGGGGAATGAGGAACCGTTCGCCGAACGTGTTGGTCACGACGAGCGCGCGGATTTGCGAGAGTGCGCCGACGGGAAGTTCGAGCGGCAACAGGAACCAGTCGTTGCTGTATTCCAGCGCGAACTTTACGAGCAGCAGGCGGGCCAGGTCCTGCGGTGCGGCCTGGATGCTCGCAAAATTCACGGCGCCGTCTTCGAACTCCCACAAGCGCGCGGAGGGCATGCCGCGAAACGAGACCGGTGCGGGGAGAAAGGCCTCTGTGACGGAGGTGCGGCTTTCGATGGCGCCCAGCCCATTTCCCGAACTCGTCGTGAACGAAAACCAGTCCAGCCGTCCATCGAAATATTCCGGCGCGGTCAGCACCACTTCACCCGCCGCCGTCTTGGCGGCAATACTCAGGGCGTATTCCATCCGTTCAGGTATCCAGGCGGAAGGAGCGGTGCCTTGTTGGAACAGGCCGTCGAGCCAAGTCAGCCAGGTGGTCAGGATGGCGAGAATCTTAGGACGATCCACGTCGGTCACCTGATCGAACGGCGCGTTGCGAAACAAATCATTCAACCTGTTGCCGGCCTGCAGCACTCTCATGTGCGCAGCAAACCGCAGTCCGTCGATGGTGCGGCCGCTCAGCACGCGGATGAAGGACAGGCTCGCGGCGTCGATCTGCTTGGCCTGTTCTGCTGTGGGGGCGGCCAGCACATAACTGCTTGCTAACCACTGGGCGCGGGTGGGCCCGAGTCTGGCCGTTTCCAGCAGGCGCAGCAGATGCCGTCCTGATTCGGCGGCGAGGCGCCAGTTGGGGCGTGAGTCGTCCGTCACTGGTTCCGCTTCCACCAGCGTTTCCAAGGCCAAGCCGGCGGTTGCGTAGAGCCTGGCCGGATGCGAGCCGGAGCGTGGCCCCGGTTGATAGCGGGTGACGGCGGCTGTATCCACGATCACCTGCGCGGCGGCAGGCGAACCGGCATCGGCCCCGTTGAACTCGCCGAACTGCCATTGACGGCCCAACATCCAGAGCGGGTCGTGGATGCGCGCTTGCAAACCATCTTGCAGATCGGGGTTGTGGGTGCTCAAGTCGAGTCTGATTCGGGAGGGCATGCCTAGGCTCCTATCGTTGGATCGATGACGCCGCTGAAGTCGAGGGTGCCGCCGGTAAACAGCAGCGCCGGTGCCGATGGGTCCTGCTCACCGGAACCGACCGGCTGCAACGCGCGTTTGCCGGCGCGATCCCACGTGGCCATGCCGTCGAACAGGGTGAAGGCCATGCCGTCCACGATCCGTCCTTCGACCCCCACGGTTGCGGCTGGCACTTCGAGCCGCACCCATCGGCCGGGCGGCGGTAGGGGCCCCATGTACTGCCGGCTGACGGTATTGTCGGTGCCCCACGGAATGAGGTTCTCTCCCCAATAGGCGCGATGCTCCCAACTGCCGTCATGCCACTGCAACATCAGCTGTCGAGGCATACGCGCAGGATCGAGGTAGACGTGCGCGAACAGGCGGTCTCCCACGCTGACGAACAGCGGGGCCTTGGCTCCTCGGAAAAAATGTTGGTGCATGCCGGCGGCGACCACCGATTGATGGGCGCGTGTGCCGGAGAGCGGTTCCGGCTTCATGCGCACCCAGATCCAGCCCTCGCCGTCGCCGAAGGGCGCGGCGCCTTCCGGCAGTTGATCCTCCACCCAGATCACTTCGTCCCCGCTGTCTGGTGCGACGGCGCGGAGCCTGGCCAAATCCATCGTCTCGTGCAGAACGGCTTCCAGGCTGTTGAGGTCCCAGGTCGCACGCCGATCCGAGGGCACGGCCAGCAACAGCGCCTGTGGAGGCGCGTTGTTCGGTTGATCGTAATGGAAGGCCACGCCGGTCGTTTCGCTGGGGCTGGGCACCGTCTCCACCCATTCGTCGATCAGGAGCCCGCAGAAGGGCTGGTCGAAGCGGAGCGGTTGTGCCGACGCCATCTGTGCCACCAGCGAGAGGCGCCCGCGTGGGAACGGCTGGTCCGGCGCCTGCGGCAGGGCCACCCAGCGATCCTGCGCCTGAAAGGGGAGTTGTCCGACCTGGAACCGGAGCGCGGCGCTGCCCACGGTTTCTGCATAGAGCATGGCTTCGTTTAGGCGCGTCGCGCCGGAGCGGACGTAGGCGACACGCTGGAACCAGGTGACGGCGGCCAGCGGATCTTGCCCTTGGAGCGAGAGGCCGGCGGCGAACGTCTCGTTCAACTGTGCAGCGTTGGCCGCAGTCAGGCGGGGCAACGCCAGGAAGTCTTGGCCGAAGATGATGCGCAATCGAGCCAGGTCGTGATCGCGCCGTTCTTCCGGCGTGGCGCTTGCCCGCTCGAAGCCCTGCTCGGATTCGGCCACGCGGTCCAGCCGACGTTGCGCTTCGAGGACGACCGAGCGCGCCTGAGTCAGGAGCAACGACCGCGCTTCCGGTCCCGTGCCGCCGATGTCCATCGGGACGGCGCTCGGTATGCCGAAGCTCGCCAAACCGAACAGGGCGCGGCGGACCTGGTCGAGGTCGGAAGTCAGGTCGTCTGAGGAGGGAGGTGATAGGAGGTCGTTCAAGATACGGTGCGCGCTGGTCAAGGCCTGCAAGGCGCGGGTCGCGCGGCCGGCAAACTCTTCATGGTCCAGGCCCGAGTCGGCAGGCGATTCGGGCAACGATAGGTCTCGTCCGTCGAGCGGGCGGGCGTTGCTGAGCAGGCGGCGCACCGTGACCGTGACTTCGCACCATTCGCTCACGCTGACGATCTCCACGCCCCAGCCGTTGTCGCGGCCAAACTGTAATCGAATGAGCGCGTCCGGCGGGACGGTCGCGGGACGGGTCTGCTGCAGCACGAACCGCCAACGTTGCTCCAATTCGGCCTGTTGCGCCCGGTCACTGCCTTCGGCCAGATAGACGGCATCCAGCGGTGCCAGCCCGAGCGTAGTGAGCGCGCTCTCGACCGCCTGATAGACCTGTCCGTCCTGCTGGTTGACGTAGTCCGCTTTGCAACGGACCTGGGCCGGGTTGGGCAGCAGCATCGCCACCCAGGCGTTGAGGATCGGTTCGGCTTGAGCCCGTGCCGATGGGGTGGTCGTCGGCCAGCCAGCCGGTGCTGTCCCGTCGGTCGCCGGAAACAGCGTGCAAAGGCGATGCGTCAACCCGACCCCGCTTCTCGGCGTGCGGATCACCTCCAAGTCAGGCGGCGGAACTTCACCCGCGGCGATGGCATCCAACGTGGCGCCGGAGCGGAGGGGGTTGCCTTGAACCAGCTGATACACGCTCTCGGCCACGACGCTGTCGCCAACGGAGTCGACCAGATCGTCGAGCGCCTTGAGCGCCTCCACCAGCGCTGTGAAGTCCAGGCTGCCGGGCGGCGGAAATCCCAAGGTCGCGTTGCCGAACGGAATGGTCGTGACATCCCAGGGAGTTTGTGGCGCTTGCCGTTGTTGGCTTGCGGTCCATCGTCGGTGCAGGGCCAGCCCGTCCACGACGGCGGCAGCCGGCAACGACTTCAGTGCCTCATTCCATTGCGTGGCGAGGCGCGTGGTGAGTGCCGCCCTTGCGGCGATGAGGTCGGCCATGGCCTTGCCACGTTGCCCGCCTTCTTTGGCGAGTACTTGGCGGTCGAGTTCTGCGGCGAGTGTCTCTTGTCGTGCGACCAACTGCTGCGCGGCCGGAATCGAATCCGGATCGGCGACGTTGAGGAGCTTGGCCTGGGCCCGTTCCGCCAGCAGGCGCGTACCCTCTTGTGCGCTGACTCTCTGCCGTGCCGCTGCGGCTTGGGCCAGGGCTGTGGTATGGGTCTGGGTCAACTGTTCCACGCGGTTGTCCCATTCATCCAAGTCGCGCGCTTCCAACAACTGGACGGCAAAACGCCGAGCGGAAGGCTGCATCACTTTGCCCTGCGGTTTCGCCGCCTGTTGTTGCGCCAGCACCTGGGCCGCCTGCGTCGCCTGTGTCTCCGCGGCCTGCGCCTGTTGCGCGAGCGCGGCGATCGTCCCGATCTCGGCGCGATAGGTTTGCTCACGGCGCTCTCGCTCGGCCTTCAAGCCGCGGGCGTCCTCCGCTCGGCGCAGGGCCTGGTCGCGTTGTGCCGTCAGCAGGGTTACCTCTTGCGCCAACCGTTCGGCTCGTGTGACGGTGCCCCGGATGTCGGCGAAGCGGTCGTGGTAGGTGAAGCTGATGAGCGCGCGGAACCGTTGGATGTAGCGATCCAATCCGCGTTCGTGGAGATGGCGCTCGAACCGATACCCGAGCAGCGCGCTGAGGGACTGACCCTGGCGCACACCGTCGAGCAGCCACTTTGCCCGGTGGACCCGTTCTGACGACAGGTCGACCGCGAAGGGTGCGGCGCCGGATGCGCGATTCGACTCCTGCGAGAGATACCCGCTCCGCAGCACGGCTGCCGTCGCCGCATGGGCGAGCGAAGGGGCCTGGACGAATCCCTTATTTTGTTCCGAGCGCGAGATCGGCGTGGTGACACCGAGCGGTGGCGACGGGATCGGTTGCAGGGGGGCGGCTCGGCGGACCTGTTCCACCCAGCCGTAGGCGCCGAGCCTGATGCCGGCGGGCGTGGCCTGCCGCATGACGGCCAGCCGCCTGGTGGCGAGGGATGTCCCCCAGGCATCGAGGCGATAGGTGAGCAGATCCATCACTTCCGCGAGCAGCTGCTGCCGAACCGGTTCGGGCAAGGTCGTCACTTCGTCCCAGGCCGGCTCGTGCGGTGTGGAGAGCGCGCGAGTCAGCAGGAGTGTTCGGAAAGCGTCGGTGAGCAGCCGTTGCGGCACAGGCGGCTGTTGAGTGGAGATCTCGGGAAATTCGCGCAAGGTGTAACGAAAAGCGTTCGCTTCCTGCGCCAAGAGCACGACAGGGTTGGACTCCACCGTAGTCTGGAGGGCCTGGGGCACTTGGCGGCGACGTGTCAATTGTTGGGCACGCCACCAGGCAGCCAGAGCCTTGTCCTGGTCCTGATCGGTCGTCGAGATCCATCGGTCGAGCGCCGCCACCGGCAACAGGCCATAGGGTTGGCTGTCGACGCGCAGGACCGGCAGGGGTCCGCGGGCGCGGACGTGCTTCGTGAAGTGGTCGCGCAGGACGTCCGCTCCGGCTGCGCCGAGGAGTTGCCGTAAGAGCGGACTGTCGCAGAGCGCGAGAAGGGCTGCCTGCATGAGTGAGGCACGGCGTTGTTCCGCTCCGTCTGCTCCGCGGACATGGGCAAAGACGGAAGCCGGCAAGCCCAGGGCCTGCGCCAGCAGGTCACCGTCGGAACCTGGATGGATCAGCGAGGAACCCAGCTCGACGCCCATGCTGTCGGCGGCGTCGCGCCCGGTCGATCGATACCCGGCGGAGGCTCCCGCGGTGTTGTTCGTCGGCACCTGTTGCTCCACGAGGGCGAGACTGCCGGTGTAATGGTGAGCATCGAACAAGCGGACCAATCGGTCGGCCGTAGTCTGGGCATCCCACGAGGCCTTGAGACCTAGCACCACGATCCGGTCGAATCCGGCCTGGGCGTCCTCCTCTGTGATGGGAATACGTAGACCCATCCCGATCGATTCAGCCGCGTCGAAATCCGTGATCCACTTCATGCCTTCGTCGAGGGGCGGCAGCCCGTTGCTGTTGAGCGGGCCTGTGCTGCCTGGGTCCGGCCCGACCGCCACGGTCTCGGGGATTGGCTTGCCCCAGGCAGTGACGCGCGCTGCATCGCTGCGATAGCCGACGGCGGCCCAGCGATCCGGGAGGACCTGGGTGTGGGGCGCGCGCGTCCAACTGTCGTTGCGACGAGAGACCGTTCCGGCTTGGGCGGGATCGAGCACATGGGCGATCCAGGCGGCGCGGGTCGTGCCGAATTGTTCCGTGAGGCGTTGCCAGCCCTGCCTAATGTGTTCCTGCCGGTCCGTGCCTGCCGGGGCGGCGGCGACATGGGCCCAAAACTCCTTGCTGCGGCGTTCTTCCTCTTCCGTGAGAGCCGGTTCGTGGCTGTCGAGATGGATGTCGTCCGGATACACGCGCAGCAGGAGGTCGGTACCCGGTCCCGTCCGTCTCGCGGCAAATCTGATTTCCACACGGACGGGGAACAGCAGCAGCGGATGGGTCGTGGCGACCGTGCCGCTGAGGCGATCAGTGCCAAGCAGCCGGGCGGTCGCGGCGTCACGAGTGGTTCGGTGCTCATCCACCTGCGCCGACAACGCCGCGACCTCGGCTCTCTTGTGAGTTACCGCCTCTTGTGTAGCCGTGATCTGTGCGTTCACCTGGCCCAACTCGGCCTGATAGAGCGCACGTTGCCTGATGAGCAGGGCGGCTCGCCGTTGCGCGGCTTGGGCCCGTGCGACGGCCCGGTCGTGTGCCGCTTGCAACTGCCGGAGTTTGGTCGCCCAGGCCCGGAGCAGGGCCGGGGGCACTCGTTCGGGAATATCTGGTCCTTCATCGATCGGTCTCACGCGGCTGATCCTTTCATCAACTTAGCCCACATGATTCAAGGTCGGTTCTGCTGCAATCGCGACTAGGGGCCGTCCTGTAGGACGGTCGTGACTTCAGCTTCAGCTGCCGCAAGGGCCTGCTGGGCCGCCGCCGCCTGCGCCTCCGCCTCGGGGATTTGCCTTGCGAGGTCGGCGAGAAGCGTCGTCAGTTCGTTGCGCCTGGTAAGCAAGCTCGCGAGGAGCGTTTCTGCATCCTCCAACTCGAAGCGCGCCACTAAATGGGATTCTTCCAATGTCGCCGTGCGGGCCGAAAGCTCCGCCGCCACCTGTTGCAGGGCCGCCCTCACCAGCGGGTCGCGGGTGATCTCGATGTTGACGCGCTCGATCTCGGTGAGCCTTGCTTGGAGTTCCTGCCGGCGGGGTTGGAGGGCGGCGATCGCGGCTTGGGTGGCTTGCACCGTGGCTGTTGCCGCCGCGACCTGGCGGTCCGCAGCCTGCACCAGTGCTTGGGCCTGCGTCACGCCCTGCTGCGCCTCGGCCACCTTCGCATGGGCTGCCGTTGCGGCGGCCTTGGCCTGGACGAGTTTTTTTCGCAGCGCGGCCAGGCGCAATCTCCAGGAAGCCGGGGGAATGCCGGGGGGCGGTTCGGATGCATCGAGAAGGTCCTGTTGCGCCTCTGCAACCTGTGCGTCTGTCGAAGCGGCGGCTGCCTGCAGCGGCGGAATGCGTGCCTGGGCCTGCGCCACGCCGTTCTGCGCGTTGGTGCGCTGGGCTTGTGCCGCGGTCACCGCCTGCTGCTGGGCGGTGAGTTGGGTCGTCAAGGTGCCCTGCTGTGCGGCCAAGGCCTGCAGGGCTGTCTGGAGTCGCACGGTTTCCTGTTCCAAGTAAGGCATGGTGTCGTCTCTTTCCGCCGCTACTGCTGGCCCGGTAGCCAGGTTCTGGCATGGACCGCCACGCGGAACGGCGGTTGTCTGGTGATGGTGGCCATGTGCGCCGAGTTTTTTCCCCATGGAATCTGATCGACGACGGTGTTGTTCAGCAGGCCGTCGATCGGCACATACACGATTTGTTTGAGCGCGGCCTCGTTCTGCGCCAGATGGCCCCAGGTGAGGTCGCACCAATGGGGGGGCGTGCCGCCGTAGGTTGTGGCGACGTCCAGGCCGAATCGCGGTTCCGTCGGCTGCTCCTGCAACACGAAGAACCAGCCGGGGTGTCCTCCGGCTTTGTTGTCGGCTCCGCGCACGTCCGCTTCGGTCAGCGGAAACCCGAGCATGGTGATGTCCGGCGATTGCGTCGCGCGGAAAATCGGATACCGTTCCGTCGTGCCCAACTCCCGCTTGGTGCCATCCGCAGACCAGACGCTCTCCAACGCATAGACCATGGCCCTTGGATAACGCCGCAGGAGGTCGCCGCGGATAAGCAGGACCATCTGGCCGACCGCCGAACCGCGCGCGCTGTGGGTGCCGAGAAGGCTGTCCGCTGCCCAGGTGGTGATCCGCGTGATGTCAAAACGAGATTCACGTTCCGCCTCGGTGGTCGGAAGTTCGTCACCGCCGGCGTCCCAGAATTGCCGGAAGTAGGTGCCTCGTTGATCGGTCGGAAACCCACGCCAAAGCAGCTCGCGGCTCATCTCGTGGTTCAGCCCGACCATGTAGGCCTCGATCAACTCGGGATTGGTCTTCAGGAGCGCGATCGTGTTCGACGGCACCTGGTCCATGCCGGGCAGCAACAGGTTCGGTGCGTAGTCGCGCAGGGGTTCATACATCGGCTGTGGAAAACTCGGCGCGAAGGTCGTCAGCTCCGTATTCTCGACGGTCGGCATCGTGTTCCGCACTGCGGCCAACACTGCGTCTTTGGGTGCCAGGCGCCGCAGCACTTCCACCTTCAACTCCGACCATTCGCGTAACGCCGGCACCTGCCGCTGTTTGGTGGCGACGGCGAATTGCATGAGCGGGCGAAACGCCTGGCCGGCCGTCGAAGCGGGCGACGTGGGGGGGAGCCGAAGGCCGTCGAGTTTGGCAGCGTGCGAGGCGATCGGGCCGTGGGCGCGGGTCAGGCGGCGAAATGCGCCGGTCACGGCCGGATGGCCGGAAAGTACGCGAGAGGTCTCAGTCGGCGGCGTCGCGGGGGACGTGGCGATGCCCGTCAAGGCTCGTAACGCCGGTCCCGTGAGTTGCAGCAGCCCGGCCGGGTCGAGCGCGGCGAAGTGTTTCTTCGAGAGACTGTCGCCGACCGCCTCCGCCAACTGCGCGCGCTTGAGTCGTTGTCGATCCCGCCGTTCTTGTTCCAATTGATCCCAGGCCGAAGCCATCAACGGCTCCTGCTCGTTGCGAATCACCATCGTGCCGATGCCGGCGGCGATGCGGTGGCGCGGATCAAGATTGAGATCGCGGAACCAGTGCGGCGGTTGGTCGGCGGGCGGCACGCTGTCCCGGTCTACGTACCATTGCCCGTAGAGGGGCGGGCCGAGGAGGGCGGGAGCTCCGCTCGTGCCGGCCATGGCTGCCGGCGCGTTGAGGATGGCGCCAAGGGCCAGTTGGAACGTTTTGCGCGGTTGGTCCGGCCAGGGGCGCGGTTGCGTCTCCGGAGTCTGCAGGGCTCCACCCAGATCCAATAGGCTGCCCGGTGCACCAGGTGGCAACGTCGGCATACCCCAGCCGGGGGTTCGGATGTCCACCGGCCGCAAGCCCACGGTGGAAGGCAGGGACTGGGCCTTCAAACGGCGCGCGAGCGATTCGAAGTCTCCCGCCAGGCCGGTCCGGAACTCCCACTGGAAAAAAACCGGCAGCGTGACCGGTCCGGCGGCGTTCTTTGCCCAAGCCGGTTTCAAGGCCTGTTCGTCTTCCGGCGTGATCGGCTCGCCCAGACCCGCTTTCCTCCCCACGTCGTAGGTGGGCACGAGGCAGGCGTAGTAGGGCGTATTAGGATCGAGGCGCCGCGGCGCCAGCAGCCGCGAGAGCGTCCGTTCAGGATGGTCGTTGAGTATCTGTTGCAACGTCGCGCGTGGTGAAGGATCAGGTGTCGAGCTCTGGCCTGCTACGATCTGGGCATGGGCCCAGGCCCAGGACTGGTCGAGGTCGGGCAAGTCTTCCAGGGTGCAGGTGATCGCCGGCAGGGGCCGCTGCGGGTTGGTCTTGAGCGTGGCCCGTTCCTTGGGAACGACGATCAAGCAGATCCAAGGACGGAGTCGCCCTGCGCCGTCCGCCGCAGCCGGGGTAAAGAGCCAGGGGAAATCGGGGCGATCGAATTCGATGGCCGGAAAATAGTTCGGCTCGAAGTCGGTCATGTGGGCATGCGGCTCCGTGCGAATGATCTCGCGCGCGTCCAGGCCGGTGATGTCGCCGGGGCCATAGAGTTGCACGTTGACGTCGATGGGTGCGCGGTCGTTCACCCGGAGACGGATGGGGAGGGCGAGGCGTCCCGCCGTGGCAGGGCTGGTGGCGCCGGGACCGGAGAGGCCTGCGAGGAGTCCTTGGCGAAGCCAGGAGTAGAAGCGATAGGTAGCTGCGGTCGGTTCAGGCATGGTGTGTCATCCCATTTGAATCATGTCGTAACTGCTGTGGTATGCCGCCGTTTGCGAGCCGGGGCTTGGCCGGCGGCGCCGAAGCGGGCCACCCGCGCCAACACGGCCGCCGAGAGCACATAGCCCGGCGTGGGCCGCTCCGGC
>JAANMX010000581.1_pt1 | contig 48087 bp, 39 predicted proteins | sample 7279681 | NCBI WGS metagenome assembly JAANMX01 (sample SAMN14094542, study PRJNA606508) | bioreactor metagenome | isolation source: A lab-scale SPAN reactor treating ammonium-rich wastewater day 351 | place: Ireland: Galway | collected 2018-01-01
CACCCGCGACGCATGAAACTGGCGCGCCCCAGGCCAGGGCCGCCGCGCAAGGGCCGCCCCGCCGCGCTGGCGGCGTCCCCCTGCCCGCAGCGCGCAGCGATGCGAGAGCGGGGGGAAGGCGCGAAGCGACTCAGGGGGGTGTGGTTTCCCTTCAGCGCGCGCTGGAAGCGCCCGAACCCACCGGCGCCGACATCACGGAAGTGCCCCGCTGGCTGGCCCAGAGCTGCTGAAGCTGGGCCAGCTCCGCATCAAACCGCTGGTGCACGCGGCGCTTTTCCTGGTCCTGACCGGCGATGAAGCGTTTTTGCTCCAGCACGTCCTCGTCGTTCTCCGCCAGCTGGCGTCGCAGCGTCATGGGTGCCTTGGAGGGGTCCTTCCGGTAGAACTCCATCTCCTGGTCGAGCGTCTTGCGCCGGGCCTGCAGCTCGGCAATGCGTTTGGTGGCAATGGTCGTCACCTCGTCCACCTGCGCCAGACTGGTGGCACGCTCGGCATCGTGGGCGGCCTGATCGGGGTAACGGGCCAGCAGTACCCGCTCGCGCCGGCGTTCCTCGGCAATGCGGTTGCGTTCTTCCAGCTCCTTGCGGCGCTGCACCTCCAGGGCCTCGCGCTCCTGCTGCGTGAGGGTGGGGCCGATGACGCGGCGCAGGGTTCCGGACGGCCCCAGCTCGCGCTGCTCCCGGTCGATGCATTCGGGGATGGGACGGTCGGACGTGAGCTTGCGCCCCTGCTTGTCCACACAGGTGTAGATGCTCAGGGCACCCGGACTGGTTTGCGCGGCCACGGCGGCGCACAGGCCTGCCAGCAAGCCGCCCACTCCGTATTTCCACACCCGGTTTTTCAATGGATCATCCTTCCTCGACACCATAACGCTGGCGGTACGCCAGCACGCGGTCACGGTGAATCTCCATGTCGGAGCCACCGCTGCTGGAAAGATACAGCAATAAGTCTGCCAGCGTGGCGATCGCGCACACCTGCAGCCCCAACTGGCGGCGCACATACTGGACGGCACTGTGCTCGACGTCCTGGCCATTCTCGGTGGCTTTTTCCTGGCGGTCCAGCGCAATCGCCACGGCGTGGGGCGTGGCGCCCGCTGCACGGATGAGTGCGATGGACTCGCGCGCGGCCGTTCCGGCGGACATGACATCGTCGATGATCAGCACCCGGCCCTGGAGCGGCGCGCCCACCAGGGTGCCCCCCTCGCCGTGGTCCTTGGCCTCCTTGCGGTTGTAGGCGAAGGGCACATTGCGGCCGCGCCGGGCCAGCTCGACGGCCACCGTGGCTGCCAGCGGAATACCCTTGTAGGCGGGGCCGAACACCATGTCGAATTCGATGCCGCTGGCCAGCAGGGCTTTTGCATAGAATTCTGCAAGGCGACCCAGTTTCCCGCCGTCGTCAAACAGCCCCGCATTGAAAAAATAGGGACTCAACCGACCGGCCTTGGTCTTGAATTCACCAAACCGCAACACGCCGGATTCGACGGCAAAACGCACGAAATCCTGCGCCAGATCGTTCCCCGCCCCCGTTTGTGCGCCTTTATCCACCATGGCAAATTCCTTGTTCAGATTAACCAGTCTCAACCTCAACGGCATCCGCTCCGCCACCAGCAAGGGCGTGGAGTCATGGATCGCCGACACCGGGCCGGATTGTATTTGCGTGCAGGAGATCAAGGCGCAGCCGGCGGACCTCCACGGCCGCTTTGAGCAACTGGCCGGCCTGCAGGGCTATTTTCACTGTGCCGAGAAGAAAGGGTATTCCGGCGTCGGCATCTACACCCGGCATGAGCCCAGCGAGGTGATTGCGGGGTTTGGTTCTCCCGAATTCGACGCCGAGGGCCGCTTCCTCGAACTGCGCTTTGACACGCCTTCGCGCAAGCTCTCGATCATCAGTGCGTACTTCCCCAGTGGCTCGTCCAGCGAGGAGCGCCAGCTGGCCAAGTTCCGTTTTCTGGAAGTCTTCCATCCGCACCTGATGCACACCAAGGCGCAGCGCGAATTCATTCTGTGCGGCGATATCAACATCGCCCACCAGCAGATCGACCTGAAAAACTGGCGCAGCAACCAGAAGAACAGCGGATTCCTGCCCGAAGAGCGCGCCTGGATGACAAAGTTGTTGCACACAACTGACCCAGGCGGTGGCCTGATCGACGTTTACCGCCGGCTGCAACCCACCGCCACCGACACCGCCTATACGTGGTGGAGCAACCGGGGGCAGGCCTACGCCAACAACGTAGGCTGGCGGCTGGACTACCATCTGGCGACCCCCGCACTGGCCTCCCTGGCACGCGCAGAGCATATTTACAAGGGCACGAAGTTCTCTGACCATGCTCCCATCACTGTGGACTACGCCTTCACGCTCTGACCTTCAGCCCACGCCCACCGCCCATGCCCGAATCCCTCGACACCACCCCGGCATCCGCCCAGTGCTTTCGCCCTGAAAACATCGAGGCGCTGTGGAAGCTGGTGAGTGCGCCGCACCCCGTCGTAGGCAAGGCGCACCACCTCGGCGAGGCCTTGCTGCACGCAGGAGCGATCACCCCCTCGGCCCTGGCCGATAGCCTGGCCATCCAGCAACTGGAGCGCGAGCGGGGCAAAGACCGACCCATCGGGCAGATCCTGATCGAGCGCGGGGATCTCACCGAGGAACAATTGAGCCAGGTGATCGCCTCCTGGCTGGGGGAATACATGGTGCACCCGGGCCTGCTGAGCCCGGATGCCACGGCCCTGGCCCTGGTGCCACGCGCCGTGGCCGAGCGCGAATCCGTGCTGCCGCTGATGACCCACGAGGACGCCCTGGTCGTCCTGATGGCCGACCCGTATGACCGCGTGTTGCTGGACGAGCTGCGCTTTCTCACCCAGCGGCGCCTGATACCGCTGCAGGCCGCGCCCGGCACGCTGATGCCGGCCATCGCCAATGCCTACAGCGTTCACCCGACCCAGAGCGGCAAGACCACCAAACCTTCCGGCCCGGCACCCCGGGGCACCAATGGCCTGCGCAGCCCGGCGGCAGTGCGCGCCACCTCGCAGGAGCTGGCCACCAACCTGAGCAGTGCGGGGTCCGAGACGGACACCGAAGAAACCGATGTGGTGAGCGAGGCCGACAACACGCTGGTGCGGCTGATCAACACCGTCATCGACGAAGCCATTGCCCACCGCGCCTCCGACATCCACATCGAAACCGAGCCCGCGCCGCAGAACGTCCGCGTACGGCTGCGCATCGACGGCGATCTGGTGCCCTACCTCGAACTGCCTGCGCGCTTTCGCTATGCCATGGTGGCACGCATCAAGATCATGGCGAGCATGGACATCTCGGAGCACCGCAAACCCCAGGACGGAAAGATTGATTTCTCGCGCTTTGGCGGCCCGCCGGTGGAGTTGCGCGTGGTCACCGTGCCCACCTCGCGGGGGCTGGAAGACGTGGTGCTGCGCCTGCTGGCAGGCGCCAAGCCGCTGCCGCTGGAAGACATCGGCCTGAGCACCAACAACCTCACCACACTGCGGGACGTGGTGAAGAAGCCCTATGGCCTGATCCTGGTGGTCGGCCCCACGGGTTGCGGCAAGACCACGACCCTGCATTCGGTCATCCGCGACATCAACACCGCGGGCCGAAAGATCTGGACGGCCGAAGACCCGATCGAAATCACCCAGAGCGGCCTGCGCCAGGTGCAGATGAACCCGCGCATCGGCTGGACCTTTGCGGCCGCCATGCGCACCTTTCTGCGCGCCGACCCCGATGTGATCATGATCGGCGAAATGCGCGACGAGGAAACCGCGCGCATCGCCATCGAGGCCTCGCTCACGGGGCACCTGGTGCTGTCCACGCTGCATACCAATTCGGCCCCCGAGAGCATTGCGCGCCTGCTCGAAATTGGCCTGGACCCGTTCAATTTTTCGGATTCTCTGCTGGCCATCCTGGCCCAGCGCCTGGTGCGGCGCCTGTGCAAGGCCTGCCGCGAGCCCTGGACCGCTGACGACGACACCTTGCTCGGGCTGGCCTCGCAATACCTGGCCAGCGGAACCCACAACTCCCCCGAGGACCGTTCCGCCCAGGTGGACCGCTGGCGCAAGAACTACGGCAACGCGTCCGGAGAAGTCACCCTGTGGCGCCCCAGGGGCTGTGACGAATGCGAGCACCACGGGTACCGTGGTCGCATGGGCATTCACGAACTGATGCTGAGCGACGACACCATCCGCCAGCACATCCGCCATCGCGCGCCCGCGTCCGACATCCGGCATGCGGCGCTCTCGGCCGGCATGCTGACCCTGCGCCAGGATGGCATCGAGAAGGTGCTGCAAGGACTGACCGACATGACCGAAGTGGTGGCCGCCACCAATTTGTGACGGACTTGATGCAAAAATGGCCTCTGACGATTTCTGAATAAGCGCTAGAAGCTATTAAAACAAGAGCAAATTACCTACCGGGCAAAGCCCCCCCGGGGGCCTGCGCATCCGCGAGGGCCGCCAGCAGGTCGCTGATGCGCACCGGCTTGCCGAGTACGCGGGTCACCCCCAAGGCCTGCAGGGGCGCCTCGTCGACGGGCTTGCCGTCGGTGGCCAGCACAACGACCCGGACATCGGGCGCCGTGGCAAACCGGCCCCGCCGGAGATCGCTGAGCAGTTCCATCGCCTGCGCGCCCTCCTGCACGTCGAGCACCAGACCGTCAAAGGCATCGCCCGCCAACAGCGTGCGGGCGCGGCCCACATTGCTGGCCTCATGGAAGTCCACCATGCCCAGATCGCGGGCCACCATGACGATGGTGCGGCGCAAGACAAACTGCGGCTCGATCAGCAGGACCCGGGGCAGCGGCGCGGTCATTCCTCGTCCTCGCGTCCGGCCACCGTCTCGTTCGCCAGGCGGCGCAGGGCATCCAGAATCGACAGCTCCACCGGCCCCAGGGTGCGCGGCACGGTATCGATCACGCACAGCGTGCCAATGCGGTGCCCGCCGGGGGCGCTGAGCGGCGCGCCGGCATAAAACCGGATGTGCGGCTCGCCCGTCACCAGCGGGTTGTCGGAAAAGCGGGGGTCGCGGCTGGCGTCCTCGACGATGAACAGATCATTCTTCATGATCGCGTGCCCGCAGAAAGAGATGTCGCGCGGGGTCTCTGTGGCATCGAGGCCGACACGCGCCTTGAACCACTGGCGTTGTCCATCGACCAGCGTCAGCAGGGCAATCGGCACATCGAGCTGCTCGGCCACAAAGCGGGCGAGGCGGTCAAAGCGCTCCTCGGGCGGTGTATCCAGCAACAACAACGCGCGCAGGGCGCTCAGCCGTTCATCCTCGTCAGCGGGTATGGGTGCGGGGGTCATTGGTGAATCCTGTCGTGATAGGGCTGTTGCGTTGTGTCAGCCCAGCAGATAGGCCATCTGGGCCAGATCGACCACCACCAGGTTGGCATGGTCCAGAGCGCCTTTGGCGTTGATCAGACCGAACTCTCCCATCGCGCCCATGCGCATGCCGCTGCGCCGCACGCTGTGCGCGGGCAGCCAGTCGCACAGGCTGCGGATGGCGATGCCGATGGGCGGGGCAGTGCCCCCGGGCGCCTGGACGAGCACCGCCAGCAGCGGGTCGTTCTGCCCCCCGGTGCGGGCAATGGCGGGCAGGCTGACGAGCCGGACCGTCTGGCCACGCCAGGCCAGAACCGCCTGACGTCCCTGTCGAAGATCTTCCCTGGCCTGTGTTGGCAGCTCCACCACACCCACAATGCCCTCCACCGGGGTGGCATAGCGCTGATCGGCATCGAACACCAGGTAGGGCAAGGGCTCGGTGGCGTCTGACAACTCAGCGTCACTGCGGGCCAGCGTGGCGGCCTGCGCACTGCGGCTGATGGATGCTTCGGGCGTCAGGCCAAAGAGCTTGCCGACATCCAGCACCTGCAGCTTGCCAAGATCCGGCAGCAGAACCACGCCGGCCACCAGGGCCTCACCGGGCGTTCGGGCCACCGCCTCCGGCACCAGATCGACGAACTGCTCGCACGCCGAGACCGTCAGTCCGAGCACCAGCGGCCCCTGACCCAGCAGCACCATCCACGGCGCGGCGTTGCGATCGCTGGCCTGACGGCCTTCGCTGATATCGACCAGCGGAAGCTTGCGCCCCTGCCATTGGCCAATGGCCCAGCTGCGCTGTGCACGCCCCAGCGCCAGCTCCGTCGCAGGCACGGGCGCCACCCGCTCGACGGCGTCCACCGGCACCGCCCAGTGCTCCACCCCGATGCGAAACACCGCGTGGCGCTGCGTGCGGCTGCCCGGTGGGCTGGCGCGGGCCGATGCCACCGCGTCGGCCGCCCCCGCCGGAGCCAGCTCTGCCGCCGCGCACCAGGCCCGGCCCAGCTGCATCAGCCGTGCCACCTCCAGGATGCACAGCGTCGGCGCACCAGCGGACGCGGGGACCACCGACTCGAACAGCTCGTTGTCGTCCGGCGTGTGGTGCACCCTGCGGATGTCTGCGCCGGCCACCGCTTTCACGCCCAGCACGGCATCCACCCGCATACCCACCAGAGCGCCTGCGTGCTGCAACACCAGCAGCCGCGGCACCCCGGCGGCGGCGTCGCTCCCGGTCTCCAGCGGCACCCAGCGCTCCAGCGCGACGATGGGCACCGCCGCACCGTCCACATCGGCCACGCCCAGCAAGCCGCCGCTGCGGCGTGGCAGCGCCGTCAACCCCTGGGGCGGCAGTGGCAGGGCCTGCTGGACCTGATCGATGGGAACGGCCATGTGGCAACGGCCCACGCGCACATGGACATGCTGCACCAGCGCCAAGCGGGAGGTGGCCGGTGGCGGGATCACGTCAGGCATCGACCGGCTCAACCCGCTTTGCGCGGGCTGCCACTGCCTTGCAGGTCATCCAGCAGCCGGGCCACATCCTGGGTCGAATGTTCCTGCTCCTCGGTGGCCATGCGGATCTCGCTGATGGAGCGGGTGGTTTTCTCGACCGCGCCCAGAATGCGCGAGAACGCGGCATCGACCTCCTCGGACAGGCGGCTGCCCTCGGCCACGCGTCCCACGGTCTGGTGGATCAGCTTGGCGATCTCTCGGGCGGCCAGCGACGACTTCTCCGCCAGCTTGCGGACTTCGTCCGCCACCACGGAAAAGCCCACCCCCTGCTCGCCCGCGCGCGCCGCCTCGATGGCCGCGTTGAAGGCCAGCAGATGGGTCTGACTGGAAATTTCGCTGATCGTGTCCACGATCTCATGGATGTCGGACGACGAGCGCTCGATGGCGATGATCGCGTCACGCGAACGGCGCACCCGCTCGGTTCCGTCCTCTGCCTCGCGCTGCGTCTGTTCGGCCAGCTCGGTGGAGCGGCCCGCGCTGCGCGCCAGCCGCTGGATCGACTCGCTCATCGCGCGCAGCACGGCGGTGATGTCATCCACCTTCTGCGCCACCGCACGCTCGCGCTGCACCTGGGCCGTGATGTCCACCGCGTATTTCACCACCTTGTAGGGCCGGCCATCGACATCGAGGATGGGGTTATAGGTCGCCTGGATCCAGACTTCGGCCCCGTGCTTGCCGATGCGGCGATAGCGTGCGCTCTGGAACTTGCCCTCGCCCAGATCGGCCCAGAAATCGCGGTACGCCTGGGTCTGCACCAGGCCCGGCTCACAGAACATGCAGTGGTGCTGCCCGCAGATTTCCGCCAGGGTGTAGCCCATGGTGCGCAGGAAGTTCGGGTTGGCCACGAGCACGTTGCCCTCCATATCGAACTCGATCACCGCTTGCGAAAGGCCGATGGCATCGATCTTGCCCTTGGTTTCGGTAGCCGACACCATGTCGTTGGTGATATCGACAGCGAACTTCACCACCTTGTACGGCTTGCCGGTCGCGTCCAGGATGGGGTTGTACGAGGCCTGGAGCCAGATCTCCCGGCCCTCCCTGGACAAGCGGCGAAAGCGCCCGGCCATGAACTCGCCACGGCCCAGCCTGGACCACAGATCTGCATACTCGCTTGAGGCCGCAAACTCGGGCTGGCAGAACATGCGATGGTGCCGACCAAGAACCTCCTCCCGTCCATAGCCAAAGGTGTTCAGGAAATTGGCGTTGGCGTCCAGGATATGACCGGCGAGGTCGAACTCGATCACGGCCTGCACCCGGTGGATCGCCGCAATCTTGCCCTCGAAATCCGCCTGCTGCACCCGCTGGGCGGTGATGTCGGTGGCCAGCTTGACGACCCCCACCGTGCGCCCCTCCCCATCGCGCACCGGGTTGTAAGAGGCCTGCAGCCAGACCTGCTGACCCGTCTTGGTGACCCGCAAAAACACATCCTCGCGCACCTGTCCGGCACGCAACCCCTCCCACAGGGCGCGATACGACTCGCTGCCCGTGACCTCCGGGGGGCAGAACATGCGGTGGTGCTGGCCCACGACCTCGTCGGCGGAGTAACCCATGAGGTCCAGGAACAGGCGGTTTGCCCGCAGCACCCGGCCATCCAGATCGAACTCGATCACGGCTTGCACATGCTCCAGCGCATTGAGCAGCGCTGCCGTGCGCGCGGCCTCGTGGGAGGCGGTCGGGAGCGTTTCCATTGGAGTGTTCATGGGAAAAATGCCTGGTGTTGGGGCCCTGCGCCACGGGGCGAACGGTGTGCCAAATCCTCACGGGATCGCGGCGGCCGCCGAGGGCATGCCACCGGGCCGACTCTGCAACCAAATGAAACGGCCCATGTCAGTATGGCTGAAATCCGCGTTTCTGGCACGGCAGCCCCCAGCGAGCTTCCTGACCCGGCCATTGGCAAAACTACACTTGCGCCCATGGTGGGACGCCGTGCACCGAAGTCTGGCGTTCTTGTTCTCTGCTACCTGCCCCTGTTCCATGCTCCAGTACCTCACTGTCCCCGTGACCGCCTTTCAACAAAACGCTTCCCTGGTCTGGTGCGACGCCACCCGCCAGGCCGCCGTGATCGACCCGGGCGGCGATCTGGATACGCTGGTGGCCGAAGCCCGGCGCCTGGGCCTCACGCTCTCGCAGATCTGGCTGACCCACGCCCACATCGACCACGCTGGCGGCACCGGCGAGCTGGCGCAGCGCATGCAGTTGCCCATCGTCGGCCCGCACCCGGGCGACCAGTTCTGGATTGACGGCCTGGCGCAGCAAAGCGCCATGTTCGGCTTCCCGCCCGCGCTCCCCTTCACGCCCACCCGCTGGCTGCACGATGGCGACCAGGTGCAGATCGGCAACGAAGTACTGCAGGTGCGCCATTGCCCCGGCCACACGCCCGGCCATGTGGTGTTCCACGCCCCGCAGATCGACCGTGCGTTTGTGGGCGACGTGCTTTTTGCCGGCAGCATTGGCCGCACCGATTTCCCCCAGGGCAACCACGAACAGCTCATCGACAGCATCACCCAGCGCCTGTGGCCCATGGGTGACCAGACGGTCTTCATCCCGGGCCACGGCCCCGAGAGCACCTTCGGGCGCGAGCGGCGCAGCAACCCCTATGTGAGCGGCACCTGAACGATGCCACCGGCCTGCCGTATCAGGCCCGGTGTTTGGGGCTGAACAGGCCGCCATAAGCATATGTGCAGAGCGTTGTCCGCTTTGCAGGACAATACGGGGATTACCCGCATCCCGTGCACCCTTGTGCTGCGGCATCTGCAACGTCTTGCGGGCACCCGTTTTTCAACATCCCTGCCAACACACCATGAGCGCCTTTCTCGAAGAACGCGTACTGACCGTCCACCACTGGACCGACCGGTTGTTCAGCTTCACCACCACCCGTGATCCGACCCTGCGCTTCTCCAACGGGCACTTCACCATGATCGGCCTCAAGGTGAACGACAAGCCGCTGTTGCGCGCCTACAGCATCGTCAGCGCCAACTACGAGGAACATCTGGAGTTCCTGAGCATCAAGGTGCCCGACGGCCCGCTGACCTCGCGCCTGCAGCACATCCAGGTGGGCGACACCATCATCGTCGGCAAGAAGCCCACCGGCACGCTGCTGATCGACTACCTGCTGCCGGCCAAGCGCCTGTACATGCTTTCCACCGGCACGGGTCTGGCGCCGTTCATGAGCGTGATCCGCGACCCCGAGACTTATGAGAAGTTCGAGGAAGTGATCCTGGTGCACGGCGTGCGCGAGGTGAAAGAGCTGGCCTACCACGACTACATCACCCAGGAGCTGCCCCAGCACGAGTTCCTGGGCGAGCTGGTCAGCAAGCAGCTCAAGTACTACCCCACGGTCACGCGCGAGCCCTTCCGCAACCAGGGCCGCATCAACCACCTGATCGAGAACGGCAAGCTGTTCACCGACCTCGGCGTGCCCGCGCTGAACCCGCTGGAAGACCGTGTGATGCTCTGCGGCAGTCCCGAGATGCTGGCATCGCTCAAGACGCTGCTGGAACAGCGCGATTTCGAGGAAGGCAACACCACCAAGCCGGGCGACTTCGTGATCGAGCGGGCCTTCGTCGAGAAGTGACCCCGGGGCGGCCGGTGCGCCAGCCCGGCTCCCTGTTCACACCGCTGGCTCCCGGGCACTTGCCCGGGCGCTGTCCTGCTCCAGCGCCTGTGCGCAGCTGGCCGAAAACAGCAGGATGGCCGACGAAAAATAGATCCACATGAGCAGCACGACCAGCGAGCCCGCCGCGCCGTAGGCCGACACCACCGCCGCCGTCGACAGGTACCAGGCCAGCAGCAGCTTGCCCAGGGTGAACAGCGTGGCGCCCACCATGGCCCCCAGCACCAGATGGTGCAGGCGCGGCTTGGGGCCCGTGCCCATGCGCATCAGCCCGACAAACAGGGCGACCGCAAAGGCAAACGCCACCGTCTCGTTGATGATCAGAAACAGCGGCGCCAGCGGGGCAATGGCCAGGCGTGCACCCGCCCACCCGGCGAGCAGATTGATCAGGGTGGACAGCGCCAGCGACACCATCAGCAAGAACCCCAGCGCCAGCACATAGGCCAGCCCGCGCAGACGCAGGGAAGCCATGTGCCACCAGGCGGCACGCGGCGCCCCGGGGTCTTCGCTGCGCCACAGGCGCTCCAGCGCCGACTGCAGCTCCACGAACACCCCGGTGGCACCCGACAGCAACACCCCAAACCCGATGACGGACGCCAGGCGCCCTTCCGCCGGGGCCTGGGCGCTCGACAGCGCCTGGCGCACCACATCGGCCACCTGTTGCCCCATCACCGACTGCACCTGGCCCACCAGGCTGCTTTCCAGGTAGCTGCGGTCCATCCACCAGCCCAATACGCCCACCAGCAGCAGCAGCAGCGGCGCCAGGCTCAGCATGCCGTAGAAGGACATGGCGGCACTCATGCGCAAGCCGTCGGCATCCAGCCACATCTGTGCCGCACGCCAGAAAGGCTGTACCAGCCGCCACGCGGGCATCCAGAACTGTGCAAGGCGTCGCCCGGCAGAAAGAGGTACGTTCATCGCAACAGCCTAAGGCCGTACGGCCCTGCCGTCCATCCGCCATTCACGGATAGGGCGGTAGGCGCAGTCCCACGGCGGGCGCGGCAGCGGAGGCGCCCACCCGGCCCCTCGCCATAATGCGCGCATGCCGCCGCCCCGCACCACCCCACGCGCCGCCCCACCGCGACCGCCCGAGGACCGCCATTTCGTGACGGCACTGGCGCGCGGCCTGGACGTGCTGGCGTGCTTCCGTTCGGGCGACAAGGCCCTGGGCAACCAGGAGATCGCGCAGCGCTGCAAGCTGCCCAAGTCCACCGTCTCGCGCCTGACCTACACGCTCACGCGGCTGGGTTACCTCATCCACATCGAAGAGCTGGGCAAGTACCGCCTGGGCACGGCCACGCTCTCGCTGGGCAGCACCATGCTGGTACGGCTCGACGTGCGCCAGATCGCGCGCCCGCTGATGCAGGATCTGGCCGACTTCGCCACCGCCGAAGTCTCGCTGGGCACGCGCGACCGATTCTCGATGATCTACGTGGAAAACTGCCGCAGCTCGGCTCTGCTCACGCTGAGCCTGGACGTGGGCTCGCGCATCGCGCTGGCCACCTCGGCCATCGGGCGCGCCTGGCTCGCCGCCATCACCGAGGACGAGCGCCGCCCCCTGCTGGAGCAGCTGCGTGCCCGCGATGAGCAGGCCTGGCCCGAGGTGCAGGCCGGCATCGACAAGGCGCTGCAGGACTACCGCAGCCTGGGCGTGGCCTGCTCGTTTGGTGACTGGCAAAGGAATGTGAACGCCATCGCCCGTGCTTTTCAGCCCGGCGGCGGCCTGCCGCCGATGGTGATCAACTGCGGCGGCCCCTCGTTCAATGTCTCGCCGGAGTTTCTGCTGGGCGAAGTGCGCCCCCGGCTGATCGAAATGGTGTCACGCATCGAGGCGGCGCTGAACCGGTGACAGCCCCCCCTGGCACGTGCAGCGCCTGCGACAATCGCCCAATCACCACCCCGCAGGACACCCCATGACACCGCTGATCCGCCGCTCTTTTCTGCGCCTGGCCCTCGCCCTGGGAGCCGCCACGGCCTTCGAGGCCCGTGCCATCCCGTCCACCGATACGGTAAGCCTGGACACCGCCCACACAGAGGCCGAGGCGGGCCGCGCCCTGCTGGTGGACATCCGCGAACCGCAGGAACACGCCACCGGCGTCTCGCGCGTGGCCAAGCTGCTGCCCATGCGCGAAATCGGCGCCCGTCTGGCCGAGATTCCCAAGGACGCCGCCCAGCCCGTGCTGCTGATCTGCAACACGCAGAACCGCTCGCGGGCCGTCTGGCAGGCGCTGCGCGAGCGCGGCTACACCAACGTGCGCTATGTCGAGGGCGGCATGTCGGAATGGGCGCGGCGCGGGCTGCCGCTGGTCAAGCCAGCGGCGCGCTGAGCGCCTTGCAAGCTATTATTTTAATAGCTACTTGCGCTTTCCAGTAAAGCGCCAGAGCCCGATTTCATTCAAACCCTCTAGAACCACGCGTCCTGCATCGCCAGCGTGCTGTCGTCCAGGCTGCGCAGCAGCGCGTGCTGGGGCGTGGTGCGCGGCAGCTCCCAGTGGAAGAACCAGCGGCAGGCCTGCAGCTTGCCCCGGTAGAAGTCCGCGTCCTGCGGTGTGGCGGCCTGCGCCAGCGCGCCGTCGGCGACCACGGCCTGGCGCAGCCAGGTCCAGGCCAGCACGGTGTGGCCGAAGGCTTCGAGGAACACGCTGGCGTTGGCCAGGGCGCGGTCGCCATCGCTGCGCAGCAGCGGCGTGAGCACGGCCAGCGTGGCCAGCACTTCGCCCCAGGCCGCCTGCAAGGCCTCGGCGTGGCCGGCCAGCGCGGGCCGGGCGCGGGCCTGTTCCACGGTGGCCTGCAGCTCGCGCCCGAACAGCGCAATGGCCGCGCCCTGCTGCATCACGGCCTTGCGGCCCAGCAGGTCCAGCGCCTGGATGCCATGCGTGCCCTCGTGGATCATGTTCAGGCGGTTGTCGCGCCAGAACTGCTCCACCGGGTACTCGCGCGTGTAGCCGTAGCCGCCGTGGATCTGGATGGCCAGGCTGTTGGCCTCCAGGCACCACTGCGAGGGCCAGGATTTGACGATGGGCGTGAGCAGGTCCAGCAGCAGGCCCGCCTCGGCGCGGGCGGACTCGCTCTCGCCGGTGCGCTGCTCGTCCACCAGGCGCGCGGCGTACAGGCCCAGCGCGAAGGCGCCCTCCACATAGGCCTTCTGCGCCAGCAGCATGCGACGCACATCGGCGTGCGCCACCAGCGGCACCTGCGGCTGCAGCGGGTCCTTGGCGGCGGGCGGGCGGCCCTGCAGGCGCTCGCGCGCGTACCGCAGCGAGGCCAGATACCCCCGGTAGCCGTACATCACGGCGCCCATGCCGACGCCGATGCGGGCCTCGTTCATCATGTGGAACATGCACGCCAGGCCCTGGTGCGGCTGGCCGACCAGCTCGCCCTCGCACGCATCCTCGTCGCCGAACGACAGCATCGTGGACGTGGTGCCGCGCCAGCCCGCCTTGTGGATCAGGCCGGACAAGGTGACGTCGTTGCGCGCGCCCAGGTTGCCGTCATCGTTGACGCGGAACTTGGGCACGGTGAACAGCGAGATGCCCTTGACCCCGGGCGGCGCGCCGGGGATACGCGCCAGCACCAGGTGCACGATGTTCTCGCGCAGCTCATGATCGCCCGCCGAAATGAAGATCTTGCTGCCCTTGATGCGGTACGTGCCATCGGGCTGCGGCGTGGCGCTAGTGGTCAGGTCCGACAGGCTGGAGCCCGCCTGCGGCTCGGTCAGCGCCATGGTGCCGAAGAAACGGCCCGAAAGCAGCGCCCCGAGGTACTTGCGCTGCTGCGCCTCGGTGCCGAAACGCTCGATCACGTTGGCGTTGCCCAGCGTCAGGCCCACATACGAGGTGGTGGCGCCGTTGGCGCTCTTGAACAGCGCCGAACAGGCCTGCGCCACCACCACGGGCAGTTGCATGCCACCCTGCGCGTAGTCCTTGGTCGGCGCCAGCAGGCCGGCGGTGCAGAAGGCGTCGAGCGCCTCGCGCACCTCGGGGATCATGCGCACGCGGCCGTTCTCAAAAGTAGGCTCGTTCTCGTCCGAGGCGCGGTTGTGCGGCGCAAATTTCTCTTCGGCGATGGCGTGCGCCGTATCCAGGGCGGCGGCGAAGGTCTCGCGGCTGTGGTCGGCGTGGCGCGGGCGCTGCGCCAGCGCCTCGGCCTGCAGCACCTCGAACAGCTGAAAGTCGAGGTCGCGGCGATTGATGATCAGGGATTCGGGCATGGGCTTCTGTTGTTCTGCAATGCAGAATTTTGTGGCAATGACGACACCGCTGCGGCGCAAGGCCGCCAGCAAAGCGAGAGCATCGCCATCGTAGGCACGGTGAGAACATCCCGCAACGCTGAAGAGTTTCGCAGGTGACAGACAGCGCAGTGGCGGGTCGATAGCATGGATTAGGCATTGATTCTGCAATGCAGAACCAACGGTTTTCCGTGCCCCTCCTACTCCCCGATCCTCCATGAGCACCATCCCCTCTTCCACCGCCTACGCAGTGCACGGCCCCGTGGCCGTGGTGACGCTGAACAACCCGCCCGTCAACGGCCTCGGCCACGCCCTGCGCAGTGGCATCGTCGCCGCGCTCGACCAGGCGCTGGCCGACCCGCAGGTGCAGGCCATCGTGCTGACTGGCAGCGCCCGCGCTTTCTCTGGCGGCGCCGACGTGCGCGAGTTCGGCACGCCCAAGGCGGGCCAGGAGCCCACATTGCCCAATGTGATCCGCGCGCTCGACGCCTCTACCAAGCCGGTGGTGGCCGCCATTGCCGGCGTGTGCCTGGGCGGCGGGCTGGAACTGGCCCTGGGCTGCCACTACCGCGTGGCCCAACCCGATGCCTCGCTCGGCCTGCCCGAGGTGAAGCTGGGCCTGTTGCCCGGCGCGGGCGGCACGCAGCGCCTGCCGCGCCTGATCGGGCTGGAGGCGGCCCTGAACATGATCGTCTCGGGCCAGCCCGCGCCGGCCAAGGCCTTCGCGGGCACGCCGCTGGTGCACGCGCTGATCGAGGGCGATCTGGTCGAGGGCGCGGTGGCCTACGCCGCCCAGGTGGCGGCCCGTGGCGAACCGCTGCCGCGCGCCCGCGACCGGAAGGTCCAGCAGCCCAATGCCGACGCCTTCCTGCAGTTCGCGCGCAACACCGTGGCGGCCGCGAGCAAGCCCTTCCCGGCACCGCTGCAGTGCGTGGAGGCCGTGGCGGCCTCGCTCAAGCCCTTCGACGAGGGCCTGCAAACCGAGCGCACGCTGTTCCAGGCGCTGATGCAGACGCCCGAGTCGCGCGCGCTGCGCCATGTGTTCCAGGCCGAGCGCGCGGCCGCCAAGGTGCCGGGCCTGCCCGAGGGCACACCACTGCGCCCCATCGCCCGCGTGGGCGTGATCGGCGCCGGCACCATGGGCGGCGGCATCACCATGAACTTCCTCAACGCCGGCATCCCCGTGGTGCTGCTGGAGATGAAGCAGGAGGCGCTGGACCGGGGCCTGGCCACGATCCGCAAGAACTACGAGAACTCGATGAAGAAGGGCAAGCTCACGCCCGAGCAGGTGGAGCAGCGCATGGGCCTGATCACGCCCACGCTGGACTACGCCGCCTTCGCTGACGCGGACCTCGTCATCGAGGCCGTGTTCGAGGAGATGGGCGTGAAGGAGGCCGTGTTCCGCCAGCTCGACGCGGTGGCCAAGCCCGGCGCCATCCTGGCCTCCAACACCTCCTACCTTGACATCGACCGCATCGCCACCTTCACGCAGCGTCCGCAGGACGTGCTGGGCCTGCACTTCTTCAGCCCGGCCAACGTGATGCGCCTGCTGGAAATCGTGCGCGGCGCCCAGACCGCGTCCGACGTGCTGGCCACCAGCCTGGCCTTGGCCAAGCAGATCAAGAAGGTGGCCGTGGTCTCGGGCGTGTGCGACGGCTTCATCGGCAACCGCATGCTGGCGCGCTACGGCGCCGCCGCCCAGGGCCTGATCAACGCCGGCGCCCTGCCCCAGCAGATTGACGGCGCGCTGCAGAAGTTCGGCCTGGCCATGGGCCCGTTCCGCATGGGCGACCTCGCGGGCCTGGACATCGGCTGGGCCACGCGCAAGCGCAAGGCAGCCGAGGCGGGTATTGCAATGAAGCCCATCGTGGCCGACAAGCTCTGCGAGGCCGGGCGCTTCGGCCAGAAAACGGGCGCGGGCTGGTACCGCTACGAAGCCGGCAACCGCACGCCCCTGCCCGACAGCGTGACCGAGCAGCTCATCGCCGAATACCGCGCGGCCCACGGCATCACGCCGCGCAAGATCGGCGACGAGGAGATCGTCGAGCGCTGCATCTTCGCGCTGGTGAACGAAGGCGCGCGCATTCTCGAAGAAGGCATTGCCGCACGCGCCTCGGACATCGACCTCGTCTACCTCAACGGCTACGGCTTCCCGCTGCACCGGGGCGGCCCCATGCTCTACGCCGACACCGTGGGCCTGCCCCAGGTGGTGCGCAGCCTGCGCCGCTTCGCCGCCGAGCCGGGTGCCGACGCCTCGTGGCAGCCCGCGCCGCTGCTCGTGCGACTGGCCGAAGAAGGCCGGAGCTTCAACTGACACCATTCCACAGGACAAGCACCATGACAGAAGCAGTGATCGTCTCCACCGCCCGCACCGGCCTGGCCAAGAGCTGGAAGGGCGCCTTCAACATGACCTACGGCCCCACGCTGGGCGGCCATGCCGTGCAGCACGCCGTGGCGCGCGCGGGCATTGACCCGGCCGAGGTCGAGGACGTCATCATGGGCGGCACCTTCGGCGAGGGCACCACCGGCGGCAATGTGGCGCGCCAGATCGCGCTGCGCGCCGGCCTGCCCGTCACCACCGCGGGCATGACCATCAACCGGTTCTGCTCCTCGGGCCTGCAGACCATCGCGCTGGCCGCGCAGCGCATCATCGCGGGCGAAGGCCAGGTGTACGTGGCCGGCGGCGTGGAAAGCATCTCGTGCGTGCAGAACGAGGCCAACACCCACATGCGGCGCGACCCCTGGCTGGTCGAGCACAAGCCCGAGATCTACTGGAACATGCTGCAGACCGCCGAGCAGGTGGCCCAGCGCTACAACATCGGCAAGCAGGCGCAGGACGAGTACGGCGTGCGCAGCCAGCAGCGCGCCGCCGCCGCCCAGGCCGCCGGCCTGTTCAAGGACGAGATCGCGCCCATGACCACCACCATGGGTGTGGTGGACAAGGCCACGGGCCGCATCACCATGAAGGAGGTGACGATAGCCTCCGATGAGGGCATCCGCCCCGACACCACCCTGGAGGCCGTGCAGAAGATCCGCGCCGCCCTGCCCGGCGGCGTGGTCACCGCCGGCAACGCCAGCCAGTTCTCGGACGGCGCCTCGGCCTGCGTGCTCATGGACCGCCAGCTCGCCGAACGGCGCGGCCTGCAGCCCCTGGGCATCTTCCGCGGCTTCGCCGTGGCGGGCTGCGAGCCCGACGAGATGGGCATCGGCCCGGTGTTCGCCGTGCCCAAGCTGCTGGCCAAGGCCGGCCTGAAGGTTGACGACATCGGCCTGTGGGAGCTCAATGAAGCCTTCGCCGTGCAGGTGCTGTATTGCCGCGACAAGCTGGGCATCCCCGACGAGCGGCTCAACGTCAATGGCGGCGCCATCGCCGTGGGCCACCCCTATGGCGTGTCGGGCTCGCGCCTGACGGGCCACGCCCTGATCGAGGGCAAGCGCCGGGGCGTGAAGTACGTGGTGGTCACCATGTGCATTGGCGGCGGCCAGGGCGCGGCTGGTCTTTTCGAAGTGTGCTGAAACAACGGCCCGAGCGTGGGCCATGAACAACCAAGGAGCAACACCAATGAGCGTGAAACAACTTTTTGATCTGACCGGGCAGGTCGCCCTCATCACCGGCGGATCGCGCGGCCTGGGCCTGCAGATGGCCGAAGCACTGGGCGAGATGGGCGCCAAACTCGCCATCTCGGCGCGCAAGGCCGATGAACTGGCGCAGGCCAAGGCGCACCTCGAAGGCCTGGGCTACGAGGTCGAAACCGTGGTCAACGACCTGTCGAAGTTCGACCAGATTCCCGCCATGGTGGACCAGGTGCTGGCGCGCTTCGGCACCATCGACATCCTGGTGAACAACGCCGGTGCCACCTGGGGTGCCAACGCAGAGGACTATCCCGACGCCGCCTGGAACAAGGTGATGGACCTGAACGTGAACGCGCCCTTCTTCCTCTCGCGCGAGGTCGGCAAGCGCGTGATGATCCCCAAGGGCCGGGGCAACATCATCGTCACCGCCTCGGTGGCCGCCATCAAGGGCACGCCGCCGGGCATGAACACCATCGCCTACAACACCTCCAAGGCTGCCGCGCTGCATTTCGCGCGCACGCTGGCGTCCGAGTGGGGCCACTACGGCATCCGCGTCAACGCCATCTGCCCGGGCTTCTTCCCGAGCAAGCTGGCCAACGGCCTGATCGAAAAGCTTGGCCCTGCCATGGTCGAGCGCACACCGCTGCGCCGCATCGGCGGCGACGAGGACCTCAAGGGCGCCGTGGTGTTTCTGGCATCCGATGCCTCACGTCACATCACGGGCCAGGGCTTGGTGGTCGACGGCGGCGCAAGTCTTATCTGATCACCAAGGATTGCACATGGATTTCTCCTACTCCCCCAAGGTGGTCGACCTGCAGAAGCGCCTGACGGCCTTCATGGACGAGCACATCTATCCCGCAGAAAGCGTGTACCACCACGAGGTGGCCGAGAACCGCAAGGCCGGCAATGCCTGGCAACCCACGAAGGTGATGGAGGAACTCAAGGCCCAGGCCAAGGCAGCCGGCCTGTGGAACCTGTTTCTGCCCGAGTCCAAATACGGCGCGGGCCTGACCAACCTGGAATACGCGCCGCTGTGCGAAATCATGGGCCGCTCCCACGTGGCGCCCGAGGCCTTCAACTGCTCGGCGCCCGACACGGGCAACATGGAAACCCTGGTGCGTTACGCCACCGAGGAGCAGCAGCAGCGCTGGCTGCTGCCCCTGCTCGACGGCACCATCCGCTCGGCCTTCGCCATGACCGAGCCCGCCGTGGCTTCGTCGGACGCGACCAACATCGAGGCGCGCATCGAGCGCGACGGCGACGAGTACGTGATCAACGGCCGCAAGTGGTGGACCTCGGGCGCGCCCGACCCGCGCTGCGAGATCCTGATCTTCATGGGCAAGACCGACCCCGGCCATGCCAGCCGCCACAGCCAGCAGTCGATGATTCTGGTGCCCATGAAAACCCCGGGCGTGACCATGGAGCGCGCCCTGCCCGTCTTCGGCTACGACCACGCGCCGCACGGCCATGGCGAGGTGAGCTTTGACAACGTGCGCGTGCCGGTGGGCAACGTGCTGCTCGGCGAGGGCCGGGGCTTCGAGATCGCCCAGGGGCGCCTGGGCCCCGGGCGCATCCACCACTGCATGCGCCTGATCGGTGTGGCCGAGCGCGCATTGGAGCTGATGTGCAAGCGCGCACTGGGCCGCGTGGCCTTCCACCGCCCGGTGGCCGACCAGGGCGTGACGCGCGAGCGCATCGCCAACGCGCGCATCCTGATCGACCAGGCGCGCTTCCTGGTGCTCAACGCCGCCTACATGATGGACACCGTGGGCAACAAGGTCGCACAGAAGGAAATCGCCATGATCAAGGTGGCCGCGCCCAGCATGGCCTGCCAGGTGATCGACTGGGCCATGCAGGTGCACGGCGGCGCGGGCGTGAGCGACGACTTCCCGCTCGCCGCCGCCTACGCCAGCGCACGCACGCTGCGCTTCGCCGACGGCCCCGACGAGGTGCACCGCAACCAGATCGGCAAGATGGAACTGGCCCGGTACCTGAAGTAGCCCCCCTGAGTCGCTTCGCGCCTTCCCCCCACGGGGACGACGCCCGTGGCCGGGCCAAGCCCGTTCCACGGCGTCCGCTGGCATGGCCTGCTCCGCGGCCTTCTGACCCGTGGCGCTGCGCCAGTGCCACACGCCCACGGGCGGCGATGCGCCAGGGATCACTGAAACCCCATAGCCAACGAATCACCCATGTCCGACCGCCATTTCGCCCACTGGCCGCGCACGCTGCCGCGCCACCTCACCGTGCCGGCCACGCACCTCTACCGCAACATCGAAATCTCGGCCCTGCGCTACCCCGACAAGGCGGCGCTGGTGTTCTACGACTCCGTCGTCTCCTACGCCCGCCTGCAGGACGAGACCGAGCGCCTGGCGGCCCACCTGCAGCAGGTGTGCGGCGTGCGCAAGGGCGACCGCGTGCTGCTCTACATGCAGAACAGCCCGCAGTTCGTCATCGGCTTTTACGCCATCCTGCGCGCCGACGCGGTGGTCGTGCCGGTGAACCCGATGAACCTCACCGAGGAACTGCGCCACTACGTGAGCGACGCCGGCGCGCGCACCATCCTCGCGCCGCAGGACCTGTTCGCCCAGGTGCGCCCGTTGCTGCGCGAGGGCCTGGCCGCCGCTGCGGCCGACCCCACAGCGCCCGGCCTGCGCCATGCCGTGGTGGCGGCCTACAGCGACTACGCCACCGCCCCCACCGATCTGGCCGTGCCCGCCTTCGTCAGCGCGCCGCGCGAGCCCGTCACCGAGCCGGGTGCCGTGGCCTGGACGGACGCGCTGGCTGCCGGCCTGCACCCCGGCCCGATCGAGGCCGGCCCCGACGACCTGGCCGTGATGCCCTACACCTCGGGCACCACGGGCCACCCCAAGGGCTGCATGCACACGCACCGCAGCGTGATGTACAACACCGTCGCCGGCACGCAGTGGCTGGGCACCCCGCAGGACGCGGTGTCGCTGGTGGTGCTGCCGCTGTTCCACGTCACCGGCATGCAGAACGGCATGAATGGCTCGCTCTACGTGGGCGCCACCATCGTGCTGCTGCCGCGCTGGGACCGCGACGCCGCCGCGCAGCTCATCCAGCGCTACCGCGTCACGGGCACGCAGATGATCGTGACCATGGTGGTGGATCTGCTGTCCAACCCGCGCCTGGCCGAATACGACCTCTCCAGCATCAGCCGCCTGAGCGGCGGCGGCGCGGCCATGCCCGAGGCCGTGGCCACCCGGCTCAAGGAGCTGTGCAACCTCGACTACATCGAGGGCTATGGCATGTCCGAGACCATGGCGCCCACGCACATCAACCCGCCCGAACGGCCCATGAAGCAGTGCCTGGGCATCCCGATCTTCGACGTGGACGCCCGCGTGGTGGACCCGGCCACGCTGGCCGAGCTGCCCCCGGGCGAAGTGGGCGAGATCATCGTGCACGGCCCGCAGGTGATGCAGGGCTACTGGGGCCAGCCTCAGGCCACCGAAGCCGCCTTTGTCACCCTGGACGGAAAGCGCTTCCTGCGCACCGGCGACCTGGCACGCACCGACGAGCATGGCTACTTCTATATGGTCGACCGGCTCAAGCGCATGATCAACGCCAGCGGCTTCAAGGTCTGGCCGGCCGAGGTGGAGGCGCTGATGTACGCCCACCCGGCCATTCAGGAGGTCTGCGTGATCGCCGCGCGCGACGAGCGCCGGGGCGAGACGGTCAAGGCCGTGGTGGTGCTGCGCGATGCCTTCAGGGGCCAGGTGAGCGAGCAGGAGATCGTCGACTGGGCACACGGCCACATGGCGGCCTACAAGAGCCCGCGCCTGGTATCGTTTGTGGACAGCCTGCCCAAGTCGGGCACGGGCAAGGTCCAATGGCGCGCATTGCAGGAGCAGGAGCCCGCACGCACCGCCGGGTGACAAGCCCGGCATATCGGCGAATTTGCTCTTTTTTTGATAGCATCCAGCGCTTGTCCATCAAGCGCTGGAGGCAAAAAACACCTGAAACCATGAACCCCGATGCCCTCGCCCGCCTGCGCTCCGTGCTGCAAACCCATGTGGACCAGGGCCTGCTGCCCGGCGCCGTGGCCCTGGTGCACCACCGGGGCCAGACCGTGTTGCATGAAGCCGTGGGCCACCAGCGCCCGCCCTCCGCCGAAACGGCAACGCCCGCCATGGCGCCGGACACGGTGTTCCGCATCTACTCGATGACCAAGCCCATCGCCTCGCTGGTGGCGATGATGCTGATGGAAGAAGGCCGCCTGCTGCTGTCGCACCCCGTGGCGCACTATCTGCCCGCCTTTGCCGCGCAGCAGGTGTACGACCCAGCCACCGGCGCCACCCCCCCCGCCGCGCGCGCGGCCACCGTGCACGACCTGCTGCGCCACACCGCCGGCCTGAGCTACGCCTGGGACCCGGGCACCGTGCCCGACGCCTACCGCGCCGCGCGCATCGGCTCGCGCCGCCACCGCAACACCGAACTGGCGGCCGCACTCGGCCCGCTGCCGCTGGTGCACGCACCCGGCAGCTGCTGGGAATACAGCCGCGCCACCGATGTGCTGGGTGCCGTGCTGGAAGTGATCGAGGGCGAGCCCCTGGGCGCCATCCTGCAGCGCCGCGTGTTCGGCCCGCTCGGCATGCACGACACCGGGTTCTCGGTGCCTGCAGCGCAGCAGCACCGCCTGGCCGAGCCCTTTGCACGCGACCCGCAGACCGGCCTGAAGGTGGCGCTGATCGACGTGACCGCCCCACCCGTGTTCGAGTCGGCTGGCGGCGGGCTGGTGTCCACCGCCAGCGACTACGCACGTTTTCTGCAGCTGATGCTGGGCCGGGGCACCGCACCGGGCCCGGACGGCCCCGTGCGGCTGCTGGGCCGCGCCACGGTGGATTTCATGACGGCCGACCACCTGGGCACCCTGCCCGTGGTGGGTGACATCTTGCCCACGGGCTATGGATTTGGCCTGGGCGTGGCGGTGCGCACCGCTACCGGCCTGGCCACGCGTCCGGGCTCGGCCGGGCACTACAGCTGGAGCGGCCTCGGGGGCACCTTCTTCTTCGTGGACCCGGCCGAAGACCTGTTCGCCATCTTGCTCACCCAGGCCCCTGGCCAGCTGCGCTACCTTTGCGAGCTGTACCCTGCCCTGGTGTACGCAGCGCTCTGAAACAACAAGGCCCGCCCTCTTGCGATGGCGGGCCTTGTGATCTGGCGCCTGGCTTACTTGGACAGATCGCTCAGGCGGATCTCACGCACCTTGCCGCCCTCGATCACGGCCACGCGGGTGTTGGCCGTGGAGCCGCCACGTTCGTTCACACCGTTGATGTCGTGCGGGTTGTGCGCATCGGGCAGGGCCTTGAAAGCCTTGTCCAGATTGGCGCGAATGGCCGCTGCATCGCTGGTGCTGCCGGCCATCTTCATGGCCAGCGCGGTGGCGTGCACGGCGGTGTAGTTCAGCGACACCTCCGAGCTCGGGTCGCGGCCCGGGTTGAGCTTGCGGAAGCGTTCGACGAAGGCCTTGGTGATGGGAGAGCTGTCCTCCACCACAGGCAGCACGCCAATGGAGCCTTCCAGCGGGCCATAGCCGCCTGTGATCTTGCCGATCTCGTCCATCTTGGCCTGGTCGATGATGACGAAGCCGCCCTTGAAGCCCAGTTCGCGCGCCTGCTTGACCACCAGGCCCGTGGGCTCGGAGGCGCCGCCGATGAACAGCACGTCGGGCTTGGACGCCAGCACGCGGCTCACGCCGCTGTAGAAGTCGGTGGCACGGTTGTACGACATCGGGTTTTCGGCCACGACCTTGCCGCCAGCCGCTTCCCAGGCGGGCTTGAACGCTGCCGTCCAGGCCTTGGCGTAGTCATGGTCGGCATTGGCCACGGCCACGTTCTTGCCGTACTTGCCCATGGCGTGGCTCACGAAGGGCTTGATATAGGACGTGAACTCGGGCGGAATGCGCAGCGTGAGCTTGTTGCCCTTCTCGGTGATCTGCGGCACGCTGGTGTAGGACAGCAGCAGCACCTTTTGCTGCTCATTGATGGCCTGCACGGCGAAGCTGCCACCCGAGTGCGGCACCAGCACGGCGGCAGCCTTGTGCTCCTGCACCAGGCGCTGGGTGTTGATGGCAGTCTCGGACGGGTTGTACTTGTCGTCCAGGGCGACGACTTCCAACTTCACTTTCTGGCCCGCCACCTCCAGCCCGGCCTCGTTGATTTCCTTGATGGCCATCTCCATGCCGCTGAGCACGTTCTTGCCGTACAGCGCGGCGCCGCCGCTCAAGGGGCCGGAATAGCCGATCTTGACGACCTGCTGGGCCATGGCCGGGGCAACGCCCAGCAGCGTTGCGGCGAAGGTGCTGGCGCACAGGCGAAGAATGGTCTTGCGTTTCATGCTGTCTCCTTGGGGTGGGAAAAAAGTGGTGTCATGCGGCTTTGAGCCTTGTGGTTGTTCATTGCGTCAGCGCCGCGCGGCCCAGGCCAGGGCCACCGCGCAAGGGCCGCCCCGCCGCGCTGGTGGCGTCCCCCTTCCCCGCATCGCGCAGCGATGCGAGAGAGAAGGGGGAAGCGGCGTAGCCGCTCAGGGGGTTGGTCCTCATCTCAGGCGCCGATGTAGGCCCGGCGCACGGCTTCGTTGTTCATGAGGCTTTCGCGGTCGCCTTCCATGACGATGCGGCCGCTCTCGATCACGTAGGCGCGGTGGGCAATCTTCAGCGCCGCAAACGCGTTCTGCTCGGCCAGCAGCACCGTGGTGCCGGCCTGGTTGATGCGCTGGATGACCTCGAAGGTCTGCTTGATGACCAGCGGCGCCAGGCCCAGCGAGGGTTCATCGAGCAGCAGCACCTTGGGCCGGCCCATCAGCGCGCGGCCGATGGCCACCATCTGCTGTTGGCCGCCGCTGAGCGAGCCGGCCGGGTCGTCCTTTTTCTGGTCGAGGATGGGGAACAGCGCCAGCACCTCGTCGAGGCGCTGGCGGTTGCCCGCACTGTCGCCGCGGTGCACGTAGGCGCCGAGCATCAGGTTCTTCAACACCGACATGCCGGGGAACAGTTTGCGCCCCTCGGGGCACTGCACCACGCCGTGCTGCACGATCTGCGAGGGCTTCATGCCCACCAGATTCTTGTCGCCATAGCGGATGCTGCCGCCCGCCGCCTTGTGGATGCCGCTGATGGTCAGGAAGATGGAGCTCTTGCCCGCGCCGTTGGCGCCCAGCAGCACCACCAGCTCGCCCTGGTCGGCGTGCAGGCTCACGCCATTGAGGGCCGTGAAGCTGCCGTAGTTCAGCGATACGTTCTCAAGCGTCAGCATGCTCGCTCCCCAGGTAGGCATCGATCACGGCCGGGTTCGCCTGGATCTCGGCGGGCGTGCCTTCGGCAATTTTTTCGCCATAGCTGAGCACCAGAATCTTGTCGGCCAGGCTCATGATCATGTTCATCTTGTGTTCGATCAGGCACACGGTCAGGCCGCTCTGCACCATCTTGCGGATGAGGTCGGCCAGGCCCTGGGTTTCGTCGGGGTTCACGCCGCCGGCAGGCTCGTCGAGCAGCAGCAGGCGCGGGCCGGTGGACAGGGCCAGGGCGAACGCCACGCGCTTGCGCTCCTCCTGCGAGATGTCGCCCGCCATGCGGTTTTCCAGGTGCGAGAGGCCGACGAAGTTCAGTGCGTCGCGCGCCTTCTCGCGGCAGATGCGCTCTTCCTCGCGCAGCAGGCTGGAGCCGCGCAGCACGTCGAGCAGGCCGGATTGGGTGCGCAGGCGGTGGCCGACGATGAGGTTGTCGAGCACCGAGGCCATGTCGAACAGCGCCGTGGTCTGGAAGGTGCGCGCCACGCCCAGGTGCGCCACCTGGTCGGTGCGCAGCGAGGTCACGTCCTGGCCTTCGAGCGTGATCGTGCCCGAGGTGGGGCGGTGCACGCCGCTGATGAGGTTGAAGAACGTCGTCTTGCCCGCACCGTTGGGACCGATGATGGCGTTGATCTTGCCCGTCTCGATGGTGGTGCTGACGTCATTGACGGCCGCCAGCCCGCCGAAGCGCTTGGTCAGGTGTTCAATCTTGAGCATGCGTGCCTCCCTGTGCGGCGCGGCGCGCGCGCCAGCCCAGATAAGTGCCCACGATGCCGTGCGGGACGAAGATCACCAGCAGCACCAGGATGGGCCCGAAGACGAGGAAGCGGTATTCCTGCAGAAACTGCAGGTACTGCGTGAGCCAGGGCATGGCCAGCGCACCCAGCAAGGGGCCGAGCAGCGTGCCCAGGCCGCCGATCAGCATGTACATGGTCATGTCGAAGGTGTGCTCCACCCCGGCCACGCCCGGGCCGATGAAGCGCACATAGCCCGCGTACAGGCCGCCCGACATGCCGGCATAGAACACCGACAGCATGAAAGCCAGCGTCTTGTTGCGCATGAGGTTGATGCCCAGCGACTCGGCCAGTTCATCGCTGTTGCGAATCGCCATGAAGGTGCGGCCCAGCAGCGAGTTGACGATGCGCCGCATGGCCCACAGGCCCACCACCAGCCAGAAGAACACCAGGTAGTACAGCGCCAGCGGCGTGTCGAAGCGGATCGCGCCGATGGGCTCGGGCGCCGGGATGCCCATGATGCCCACGGTGCCGTGCGTCAGGCCCTCCCACTTCTCGATCACCAGGAACATGATGTAGCCCACGCACAGCGTGAAGATCGAGAAGTAGTGGCCCTTGAGCCGCAGCGACAGGATGCCGATGAAGTAGCCCAGGAAGGCCGTGACCACGCCCGAGAGCGCAAAGGCGCCCCAGAACGACCAGCCATGGTCCACCGTGAGAATGCCCACGGTGTAGGCCCCCACGGCCATGAAGCCCGCGTGCGCCAGATTGAACTGCCCGGTGTAGCCGGTGATGAGGTTCAGCCCGATGGTGGCAATGGCGAAGATGTAGGCCGTGCCCATCACCGTGAGGTGGTAGTCGTTGCCCGTGAACAGCGGAAACAGCAGGCCCGCGGCCAGCAGCAGGGCCCAGCCCAGTTTGCCTTGGAGATAGCCCATGGTCAGCGCACTCCCTTGGTGAACAGGCCCTGTGGGCGCAGCGACAGGATGAACACCAACAGCACGAAGGCGATGATGTCCTTGTAGTCGGTGGAGATGTAGAAGGCGCCAAAGCTCTCGGCAAAGCCGATGATCAGGCCGCCCACAATGGCACCCGGCACGCTGCCCATGCCCCCGAGGATGATGATGACGAAGGCCTTGGTGATCACCAGGTGCCCCATCGCCGGGTACACGAGGTTGATGGGCGCATACAGCGTGGCCGCCACGGCGGCAAGCACACCCGAGATGGCGAAGGTGAGCATGGCCACGCGGTTGGCGTCGATGCCGACGAGCGAGGCACCATCGCGGTTCTGCGCCATGGCGATGATGGTCGAGCCCATCACCGTCTTCTTCAGGAACAGGTGCAGCACCACCATCAGCGTGAACGCGGCGGCGATGATGAGCAGGCGCTGCACCGGCGCCGTGACGCCCGCCAGCTCGATGATGCCGTTGTAGGGCGTCTGCATGCGGTGGAAGTCGGCGCCCCAGACGGCTTGCGCGGCGGCCTCCAGAAACAGCAGCATGCCGATGGCGGCAATCATGGGGTGCAGGCCCGAGGCGTTGCGCAGCGGGTGGAACACCAGCCGCTCGGCCAGCACGGCAATCAAGGCCACGCACAGGGCCGCGCCACCCATGGCCAGCCAGTAGTTCCAGCCCCAGGCCGACATGAGGTGGAACGACACGAAGGCGCCGAACATGTAAAACGCGCCGTGGGCAAAGTTGGGCACGTGCAGGATGCCGTACACCAGCGTCAGCCCCAGGGCCACCAGACCGTAGATGCCGCCCAGGGTGAAGCCGTTGAGGACTTGCTGCAGAAACATCTCCATCACACGGCCCTCCGGGCTGCGGCGGGGGCCGGGCACCGGGCCCGCCTGTCATGCGGGGGCCATGCCCTGCGGGCGTTGGGCCCCGTGTCCGGGAGTGTCTGCATCATCTGGCTCCTGTAAGTTGGCACTGTGGCGGGCCGCTCTGTTCCGATCCACCCCATGGGTGCGTACGGACGAAAGGGGGATTGCCAGCGCAGCTTACGGGCCGATCGATAGGTCAAAAGTACGAATTCCGCGATGCAGAACAATTTGAGGGTAAACACCCATGCCTGCGGGTCTGTTCCAGTCACATAGATGACTTTTGACGGCAGTTACGGATTTTTGCAATCGCTCTTCGATTGCCACAGCGTGCAATGGCGTTGCAAAGTTCTGTAATGCAGAACAACCACGAAACCTCGCCAGTGCAGGCTTCGGCGACCCCTGACCGGGACGATGCGCTGGAGCAGCGCCCCATTCACGGCCTATTTTGCTATTATTAATATAGCTGTTGACGCTTTTTACATAAGCGCAATTGCCGTTTTTTATTCACATTTTCGGAACCATCCGGCCGCCGCGCAGCACCCCGGCGCCACCGGCTGCGGCATGGCAGCGCCGTAAACTGGAGTCCCGGCAGGCCGATGGTGGCCTGCCCTGAATGTCACGCGTCCCGTGAACGGATGGAGGTTTATGCAGATTCGCTGTGCACTGGTCGGCATGCCCGGCTCGGGAAAGTCCACCGTGGGCAGGCAGCTGGCCCACCGGCTCGGGGTGGCATTCGTGGACCTGGACCACCGGCTGGAGCAGGTCATGGGCACCACCATCCGCAGCTACTTCGAAACCGAGGGCGAAGCGCGTTTTCGCGACCTTGAGGCCCGCGTGCTGGCCGAGGTGGCGCAGCAGCCCGGCGGCCTGGTGCTGTCCACCGGCGGGGGTGCCGTGCTGCGCCCCGAAAACCGGGAGGTTTTGCGCCGCCTGGGCACCGTGCTGTACCTGCGTGCCTCGCCCGAAGAGATTTACAAACGCGTGAAGCACGACAAAACCCGTCCCTTGCTGCAGGGCGGTAACCCCCTGGAGAAGCTGCGCGAGCTCTACGCGCAGCGCGACCGCCTGTACCGCGAGACCGCGCATTTCGTCATCGAGACCGGGCGCCCCACCGTCAGCACGCTGGTCAACATGGTGATGATGCAGCTGGAGATGGCGGACCAGTCATCAGCGCCAGGCGGGCCGGTGGCCGCGAACCGCCCGGCCGCGTAGAACACCCTCGCGAAGGAGCCGCAAGCCCGGCGCGGAGATCGGCGGCATGCCAGAGCCGCCCGTCGCCGCCATGCTCACGCCCCCGGATCGCGCGCCTGTTCAAGCGCGCGCAGCCGCCGGTACAGAGTGCGCGGACTCACGCCCAGGGCATGCGCCTGCTGGCGACGGGTTCCGGCGCTGGCCTGCAGGGCGGCACGCAGGGCGGCGTCTTCGATGCCGCGCAGGCTCGCGGCACCCTGCCCCGTTCCCCGCGCCAGGCCCAGGGCGGGCAGCGGTGCGGCGCTCGTGCCGGCCGGGGCGTGGTCAAACGCCAGGGCGCGCTCCACGGTCTGCGCACTGACCACGGGGCCATCGGTCAGCAACGCGGCGCGCTCGAGCACGTTTCGCAGTTCGCGCACATTGCCAGGAAATGGGTGCTGCACCAGCCGGCGCAGGGCGGCAGGCGCCAGGGCCAGGCGGCGGCCCGGCGCCACACGGTCCAGCAGCGACCGGGCCAGCAGCGGAATGTCTTGCGCGCGCTCGCGCAGTGCGGGCAGCACGATGGGAAAGGTCGCCAGGCGGTAGTACAGGTCTTCCCGAAAGCGCCCCTGCGCCACCATGGCGCGCAGGTCGCGGTGCGTGGCAGCCACCACGCGCAGGTCGGCGCGGCGCAGCTCGGTCTGGCCCACGCGGCGGTAGGTACCGCTCTCGAGCAGGCGCAGCAGCTTGACCTGCATGGTCAGCGGAATGTCGCCCACTTCGTCCAGAAACAGCGTGCCGCCGTGCGCGGCTTCGACCAGCCCGGCGCGTGCGGTGTGCGCGCCCGTGAAGGCGCCGCGCTCATGGCCGAAGAGTTCACTTTCGAACAGCGTCTCGGGCAGGCTGGCGCAGTCCACCACCACCAGCGGCCGGCCCGCACGGGGGCTGGCCTCGTGCACGGCGCGGGCGGCCAGCTCTTTGCCGGTGCCCGATTCGCCCAGCAGCAGCACACTGGCCTGCGAGGGGCCCACGCGCGCAATCAGTTCCAGCACCGCCTGAAACGGGGGTGAGCGGCCCAACATGCCACCCACCACGCCGTCACCCACATCGCTGCCTGCGTGGCCCTGGGCCACCGGCAGGGGCTCCATTTTTTCCAGAAAGTACTGCGCCCGGCCACTGCCGTCGCGCAGCGGCAGCAGTTCGATCTGCACATAGTCCTCGCCGCGCGGGGTGTGGTGCAGATGCAGCACGCGCTCGCGCTGGCCGCTGTGCAGCGAGCGCGCCAGCGGGCAGGTTTCTCCCGCCTGGTCACAGGGCACGGTTGAATGGTGCGACACCTCGTAACAGGTGCGCCCCACCACGGGCGCTCCTTGCGCGTACTGGCGCCGGTAGGCGGCATTGGCGGCCACGATGCGGTAGTGGCGGTCGAACAGGATGTGGGGCTCGGGCAGCGCCTCCAGGTAGGCGGCGAAATCCGGGCGGGGCGAAGCAAGGGTGTCGTCAGACATGGGTGCGGTCGATGCAAGAAGGTTGACTCATCGGCACGGCGGATCAGTGTGCCATAGAGCGCCATTTTTGACATTGTCTGACGCCTTTTGGCACTCTTCTGGCGCATACAGGCCGCCCCAAAGGCGAGCTCCACGGCGCCAAACCCTTGTTTCTGCAATGGTTTTTGGGCTGCGCAAACCGCCCGGCGGCTGGCATGAGTCTTGATTAAGAGCAAGACACATGGGCCACAGGCCTCGTTGTCCACCCATGCACCCGAACCCCTTGTCCACCCCCGCGCCACAACCCCACGCTGCCCATGACAACACCTGAATCCAAGCCTGCGCCGCCAGAACAGGTGGTGCACCTGTACCGGCCCAATCCGAAGATCTACACACGCTCCATCGGTGGCGTGTTCGCGCGCTGGCGCTGGGCCATGGTGTTTCTGACACAAATCGTGTTTTACCTGCTGCCGTGGCTGGAATGGGGCCAGCGCCAGATGGTGCTGTTTGACCTGGGCGCGCGGCGCTTCTACATCTTCGGGCTGGTGCTGTATCCGCAGGACTTCATCTACCTGACCGGACTGCTCATCATCTCGGCGTTGTCACTGTTCCTGTTCACCGCCGTGGCCGGGCGGCTGTGGTGCGGATTCACCTGCCCCCAGACGGTCTACACCGAGATATTCATGTGGATCGAACACCGGATCGAAGGCGACCGCAGCGCCCGCCTGCGCCTCGACAAGGGCCCGTGGACGCTGGAGAAACTGCGCAAGAAGGCCCTCAAGCAGCTCGCCTGGCTGGCCGTGGCGCTGTGGACGGGCTTCACCTTCGTCGGCTACTTTGTGCCCATCCGCACGCTGGGTGGCGAACTGCTGGCGCTGCAGGGCACTTGGCAGATTTTCTGGGTGCTGTTCTACGGCTTTGCCACCTATGGCAACGCCGGCTACATGCGCGAGCAGGTGTGCAAGTACATGTGCCCCTACGCGCGCTTCCAGAGCGCCATGTTCGACAAGGACACGCTGATCGTCAGCTACGACCCCGCGCGCGGCGAGCCACGCAGCCCGCGCAGGAAAGACGTGGACGCCAGGGCCCAGGGCCTGGGCGACTGCATCGACTGCAGCCTGTGCGTGCAGGTCTGCCCCACCGGCATCGACATCCGCAAGGGCCTGCAGTACGAATGCATCGGCTGCGGCCTGTGCGTGGACGCGTGCAACTCCGTCATGGACAAGGTGCAGTACCCGCGCGGCCTGATCCGCTACTCCACGCAGAACGCGGTGGCCAGCCGCTGGAGCCCGGCACAGATCGTGCGGCGCGTGCTGCGCCCCCGGGTGCTGGTCTACACCACCCTCCTGCTGGCGCTGTGCGCCACCATGCTCATCAGTCTGGTCACGCGCACACCGCTGAAGGTGGACGTCGTGCGCGACCGTGCGGCGCTCTCGCGCATCGTCGCTGGCGGCAAGCTGGAGAACGTGTACCGCCTGCAGATCATGAATGCCACCGAGGGACCGCAGCGCTACCGCATCACGGCACGCGGTCTGCCCGGGCTGGCGGTGACCTCGGACGCCGAGGTGGATGTGGGCCCGGCCGAATCCCGCTGGGTGGTGGCGCAACTGCAGATTCCCTCTGGCTCGGCAGCGCCTGGCTCGCACACCGTGCACTTTGAGGTGCAGGCCCTGGGAGGCGAGGCTGCCCATGTGAGCGAGAAGACGGTGTTCCTGGTGCCGCGCTAGGGCGGCAAACGGCCCTGTTGCGACACCCACAGACAAAGGCTCCGCAAGCGGAGCCTTTTTGCATCAAATTAGCCTGCAAAGCTTACTCCATAAGCGCAAGCAGCTCACTAATCTATAGCATCAAAGATTCGGCGCCAGCAGCCGCGTCAGCTCCGCAACGTCCATGCCCCGGCGCTGCGCCATGTCTTCCACCTGGTCCTCACCAATCTTGCCCACGCTGAAATAAGTGCTCTGCGGGTGGCCCAGGTAAAAGCCGCTCACGCTCGCAGCAGGCGCCATGGCCAGGCCCTCGGTGAGCTGCATGCCGATCTCGCTGCACTGCAGCTGCGCAAACAGATCGCGCTTGGCGCTGTGATCGGGGCAGGCCGGGTAGCCGGGCGCCGGGCGGATGCCCTGGTACTGCTCGGCGATGAGCGCATCGTTGCTCAAGGCTTCCCCCTGGGCATAGCCCCACAGGTCGGTGCGCACGCGCTGGTGCAGGCATTCGGCAAAAGCCTCGGCCAGGCGGTCGGCCAGGCTCTTGAACAGAATGGCCGAGTAGTCGTCGTGCGCGGCCAGGAACTCCTGCTCCTTCTTCTCCACGCCCAGACCGGCCGTCACGGCAAACAGACCCGCGTAATCGGCGATGCCGCTGTCCTTGGGCGCCACAAAGTCGGCGAGACACCGGCTCGGGCGCATCACGCCTTCGACCGCGTGCTTTTCCGTCTGCTGGCGCAGGCCGTACCAGGTCATGGCGACCTGGCTGCGCGTTTCGTCGGTGTAGAACTCGATGTCGTCGCCCACGCTGTTGGCGGGCAGCAGCGCCATCACGCCGCTGGCCTGCAGCCAGCGGCCTTCGATGATTTTTTTCAGCATGGCCTTGCCGTCGGCAAAGACGCGCTGCGCCTCCTGCCCCACCACCTCGTCCTGCAGGATGGCCGGGTAGGCACCCGCCAGGTCCCAGGTCTGGAAGAACGGGCCCCAATCCAGGTAGGGCACCAGTTCGGCCAGGTCGAAGTTCTTGAACACACGCCGGCCCAGCGCACGCGGCGCGGTGGGCCGGTAAGCTGCCCAGTCGATGGCGGTGCGGTTGGCCCGTGCTTTGGCCAACGGCCACAGCGGCACCTGCTTTTTGTTGGCATGCTGGCTGCGCACCTTGTCGTAGTCGGCCTGCACTTCCTGCACAAAGCTGCCGGCGTTGTCGCCCAGCAGGCTTTGCGCCACGCCCACGCTGCGCGAGGCGTCGGGCACGTAGACCACGGGGCCTTCGTAGTGCGGGGCAATCTTCACGGCGGTGTGCACGCGGCTGCAGGTGGCGCCACCGATCAGGAGCGGTATTTTCCTGACGCGGAAGTAGTCGTCCTTGTGCATTTCGGCAGCGACGTACTGCATCTCTTCGAGGCTGGGGGTGATCAGGCCCGACAGGCCGATGATGTCGGCCCCTTCGGCCTTGGCGCGCGCCAGGATTTCGTGGCAGGGCACCATCACGCCCATGTTGATGACCTCGAAGTTGTTGCACTGCAAGACCACGGTGACGATGTTCTTGCCGATGTCGTGCACGTCGCCCTTGACGGTGGCGATGACGATCTTGCCCTTGGTGCGCACGTCGCGCCCGGCCGCCTCGTCCTGGCGCTTTTCTTCCTCGATGTAGGGAATCAGGTGCGCCACGGCGAGCTTCATCACGCGCGCGCTCTTGACCACCTGCGGCAGGAACATCTTGCCCTGGCCGAACAGGTCGCCGACCACGCTCATGCCGTCCATGAGCGGGCCTTCGATGACGTGCAGCGGGCGCCCGCCCCGTGCCAGGATCTCGCGGTAGGCTTCTTCGGTGTCCTCCACGATGAAGTCGGTGATGCCATGCACCAGCGCATGGCTCAGGCGTTCGCCCACGGTCTTGGGGTGCTCGGGCGTGCCACGCCATTCGAGCTTCTTGCTCTCGTCCTTGGCGCCGCTCTTGGCGGTTTCGGCAATCTCGACCAGGCGCTCACCTGCGTCGGGGCGGCGGTTGAGCACCACGTCTTCGACGCGCTCGCGCAGCACAGGTTCGAGGTCGTCGTAGACGCCCACCATGCCGGCATTGACGATGCCCATGTCCATGCCCGCCTGAATCGCGTGGTACAGGAACACGGTGTGAATCGCCTCGCGCACCGGGTCGTTGCCACGGAAACTGAACGACACGTTGGACACGCCGCCCGACACCTTGGCGCCCGGCAGGTTCTGCTTGATCCAGCGCGTGGCGTTGATGAAGTCCACCGCGTAGTTGTTGTGCTCTTCGATGCCCGTGGCAATGGCGAAGATGTTGGGGTCGAAGATGATGTCCTCGGCCGGAAAATCCACCTCATCCACAAGGATGCGGTAGGCACGCTCGCAGATCTCGATCTTGCGCTCGTAGGTGTCTGCCTGGCCCTTCTCGTCGAAAGCCATCACCACCGCCGCCGCGCCGTAGCGCTTGACCAGACGCGCCTGGCGCTTGAACTCGTCAACGCCCTCCTTCATCGAGATGGAGTTGACGATGCCCTTGCCCTGCAGGCAGCGCAAACCGGCCTCGATGACCGTCCACTTGGAGCTGTCCACCATGATGGGCAGGCGCGCGATGTCGGGCTCGGAGGCCATCAGGTTCAGGAAACGCACCATGGCGGCCTGGCTGTCGAGCATGGCCTCGTCCATGTTGACGTCGATGACCTGCGCACCGTTTTCCACCTGCTGGCGGGCCACGGCCAGGGCTTCCTCGAACTGGCCGTTGAGGATCATGCGCGCGAACGCCTTGGAGCCGGTGACGTTGGTGCGCTCGCCCACGTTGACGAAAAGCGCGTCCGCGCCGATGGTCACGGGCTCCAGGCCCGACAGCCTCATGGGGGGAAGGGAAATTTCAGACATGCGACTCACCTGTGCAAAAAACCGGGAAACAGGTGAGCGTCGTTGCGGTTCGGGGGCACGGTCCAAGCCTGACGGCACATGCCGCTGCAACGCTCCTTGGACGAGCGCCTATTTTACCGGCGATTGCAGACCCTGCTCTCCCTGGGCCCACCAGCGGCGGATAGGACGACCGGGCATTGGTGCAAAATGCGTGCAACTTTTTGATACATTCTTGCGAGGTGTGCTCACACACGCAGCCCCGCAGCCTGTCTGGCGCCCTGGCCCTGCTCCGGACTTACCCCCACACGAGAATGACCATGCACGAAGACGATCGCGGCCGCACCGACACAGTGACAGTCGAGGACATGGCCGCTACCCCCACCCCGGGATTGCTGCGCCGCTTTTTGCGGCTGCTGACCTTCGTCGATTTGCCGATCAAGCAGAAGTTTCTGCTGCTGGCCATCGGCACCCTGTTCTGGTTTGGCTCGATGGCGGTCGTCACCGTGTTCGCGCTCACCGCCATCCAGTACAAGTACCACCTGGTGTCCGAGCAGATCATGCCGCACGACCTGGCGGCACGCGAGGTGCTGTCCCACCTGCAAAACATCGACCGCGACCTGCAGTTCATCGGCCCGACCGATACGGGCGCCGATCTGCTCGCCGTCCAGTCGATGCGCGACCACGTCAAGGCGATCCGCGCCGTCAATGCGCGCCTAAGCCTGCGCCAGACGGGATCGAGCGGCACGTTCATCGAGAACGTCGTGCGCTCGCTGGCCACCACCAGCCCGGCCGATCTGCAGTACCTGCAGGGCATCATGGCGGTGACCGACCGCGTCGATCGCGCCCTGGACAGCTACATCAATGCCAAACGCAAACTGCCGCGCGCCATCGACCCCGATGCCATCGCCGCCGCCATTGACGACGCCAAGGAACAGGTGGCCAGGGGCGTGGCGCTGGCCACGGCACATTCCAAGAGCGTGGCAGAGGAATACGGCAGCATCAACGGGCAGATCTACCAGGTCATCCGCGAATCGGTCAACGCCATCCTGGCCGTGCTGCTGATCGCCTCGACGCTGCTGTTCTTCTTCGTGCGCTGGATCATCGTGGCCTTCCAGCGCCCCATTGCGGCCATCATCCGGCAGATCGACTCGCTGAGCACCGGCGACATCAACCTGGCCAAGAAGGTCGCCATCAAGTCGCAGGACGAGATCGGAACCCTCTCGAAAAAATTCAACAGCCTGGTGGACAGCGTCTACGGCATGACGATCTACAAGAAGGTGATCGAGGAAGATGCCACCCTGGACGAGGTGTACCACCGCCTGGGCGACGTTTTCGAGAACGATCTGGGCATTCCCGGATACACCATCTATGACGTCAACGCGCAGAAAAAGGAAATGCGGGTGGCCCACCCGCCGCTGGTGGGAGACGCCCGCCTGCACTGCGACCTGGAAGTGCTGTCCGACTGCAACCAGTGCCGCGCCGTGCACACGGGGCACACCGTGTCCTCGTTCGAGTTTCCAGGCATCTGCCGCCGCTTTGTGCCGCAGGATGGCGTGGGCCACATCTGCATCCCGCTGATGGCTGGCGGCCACACCGGGGGCGTGGTGCAGCTGCGCTTTGCCGCCGATGCCGACGGCGCCATGCGGGACCCCTCGGCGCTACAAAAACTGTTCAACGCCGAGACGTACATCAACCAGTCGCTCTCGGTCATCGAGGCCAAGCGCCTGATGCAGACGCTGCGCGAGTCGGCCATGGTGGACCCGATGACCGGGCTGTACAACCGGCGCTTTCTGCAGGAGCACACGGCCCAGATCATCAGCGGCGTGCTGCGGCGCAAGACGCAGATCGGCCTGCTGGTGTGCGACATCGACTACTTCAAGCAGGTCAACGACACGCACGGCCACGACGCGGGCGACCAGCTGCTGCGCGAAACCGCTATCGTGCTGAAGAACGCGGTGCGCGAATCGGACATCGTCATCCGCTTCGGCGGCGAAGAGTTCCTGGTGCTGCTGATGGACGTGCAGTCCGGCGACGCATTGGTGGTGGCCGAGAAGATCCGCCAGTCCATTGAAAAGCTGAAAGTGACGGTGGGCGAGAAGGTGCTGCAGAAGACCATCTCGATCGGCGTGGCCGAGTTCCCCGGCGACACCGACGGCTTCTGGCAGGCCATCAAATACGCCGACGTGGCGCTCTACCGCGCCAAGGAAGGCGGGCGCAACCAGTGCGTGCGCTTCGCACCCGACATGTGGCAGCACGGAGATTTTTAGGACACCCCCCTGTGGCGCTGCGCGCCTTCCCCCCTCCCGCATCGCTGCGCGATGCGGGAGGGGGGACGCCACCAGCGCGGCGGGGCGGCCCTTGCGCGGTGGCCGCTGGTTTGGGCCGCGCCCGTTGCGCAGGCAGCGGGTGGCACCCGGCGCAGACTTACGCTGCCGAGGCAGGCAGGCCGAACACGCGGTCAAAACCCCAGTTGAAGACGAAGGTGTAGCAGAGGAAAAACACCACCAGGCCCAGGTCCATCACCAGGGCCTGCCACAGGCTGACGTCGAACCACCAGGCGAACAGAGGCACCAGCGTGAACACCAGTCCGCCCTCGAAGCCCACCGCATGGGCGATGCGGCGGCGCAGGCTGCGGCCGCGCACGGCCTGGCGGGCCTCCCAGCGCTCGAACAGGGTGTTGAAAATCACATTCCAGGCCACCGCGATGGCCGATGACGCCACCGCCATCACCCCCGCATGGGCGGTGCCCTGGTTCGAGAACTGCGCCAGCCCCAGCGTGGCCACGGCGATGGCGATCAGCTCGTAGATGGAGACATAGACCACGCGGCGACGCACGCCGTGCAGGCCAGGAATGAGGGGCGGAGAATGCATTGCGCTGAATTTAATGCCATTGAACTGATAATTGAAGTCAGCTTATTTCAGTTTTGTTGACAAATGGCCTTCAGCTCCGACAGCGTGCACCTGTTCCTGGCCGTGCTCGACCACGGTTCGTTCTCGGCGGCGGCCCGGGCGCTGGGGCGCGTGCCCTCGGCCGTGAGCATGGCCATGGGCCACCTGGAGGCCGAGCTGGACATGCTGCTGTTCGACCGCAGCGGGCGCGAGCCCCGGCCCACGGCAGCGGCGCGCGCGCTCGAACCGCAGGCACGGCTGCTGGCGGCGCAGTTGCAGCAGCTCAACGCCCAGGCCCTGTCGCTCACGCAGGGCCTGGAGGAGCGGCTCACGCTGGCCATTGCGCCCGAACTGCTGGCCGCACGCTGGAGCGCGCCGCTGGCCGCACTGGCGCACGAGTTTCCGCTGCTGCAGGTGGAGGTGCTGGCCGCGCCACAGGCCGACGCGCTGGCCCTGCTGCACGCCGGGCGCGCGCAGCTGGCGCTGGTGTTCGAGCGCCCGAGCATCGACGGCCGCGAGGGTTTCCAGGAAGTGGGCGACGAAACCCTGGTGGCCGTGATGGCGCCCTCCCACCCCGTGCTGGAGGCGGCGCGCAGCGCTGCCATGGCGCGTGGCGAGCCGCCCGCTGCCGCCCGCCTGCGCGAGGAGCACCTGACCACGACCCGTCAGATCGTGGTCGCAGGGCGTGACCTGGCGCACCGCGACCCGCGCTTTGAGTTTGCACGCCACAACTGGCGCACCGACAACCACGTCGCCGCGCTTGGCCTGATCGAGGCCGGGCTGGGCTGGGGCTGGCAGCCGCGCGCGCTGGTGGCCGCGCACATCGCCGCCGGTACCCTGGTCGAGATGCCGTTCGAGAACCTCAGCAACGGCGCGCGGCTGTGGGTCGATCTGGTCTGGTCGAAGGAGCGCCCGCTGGGGCTGGGCGCACGGCGCTTTGTGGCACTGATGGGCGCGGCTGCAAGAAAATAAGCCAAATCAGCCTCCAGCGCTCTATTTATAAGCGCCAGCAGCTATGAAAACAATAGCCATCGAATGACTGCTTGTGGTCCGGCGACAGCCATAACGGCAATTCCCGCCGCACGGCGGGGCTGTCCACCGCGTTACAGGGGGTGCGGCGCCGGGCGCAGTAGCATGGGCCACCGCTGACACTTGCAGCCTGTCCCCGCCGTTTCCAGGAGATCACCCATGCTGAATTTCGAGTTCTACAACCCCACCCGCATCGTTTTTGGAAAAGACAAGGTGGCCGAGCTGGCGCGGCTGGTGCCGCCCGATGCGCGCGTGCTGGTGCTGTATGGCGGCGCCAGCGCCCGCAAGACGGGCACGCTCGACGAGGTGAAGGCGGCCCTGGGGGCGCGCACCGTGACCGAGTTTGCCGGGATCGAGCCCAACCCCACCTACGAAACCCTGATGCGTGCTGTGGAGCAGGTGCGCGCCGAGAAGGTCGATTTTCTGCTGGCCGTGGGCGGCGGTTCGGTCATCGACGGCACCAAGTTCGTGGCGGCAGCCGCCTGCTTTGACGGTGAACCCTGGGACATCCTGCTCAAGCGTGGCAGCAACGTGCAGCGCGCCCTGCCCATGGGCACCGTGCTCACGCTGCCCGCCACCGGCTCGGAGATGAACAACGGCGGCGTGGTCACGCGCAAGGCCACGCAGGCCAAGCTGGCGTTTTCCAGCAGCCACTGCTTTCCGCAGTTCTCGGTGCTCGACCCGACCAAGACCTACACCCTGCCGCGCGAGCAGATCGCCAACGGCATCGCCGATGCCTTCGTGCACACCATGGAGCAGTACCTCACCTACCCGGTGCAGGCGCTGGCGCAAGACCGCTTTGCCGAAGGCCTGCTGCAGACCCTGATCGAGATCGCTCCCGGCGCACTGGCCGAAACGCCCGACTACGACAACCGCGCCAATCTGATGTGGACGGCCACGCTGGCGCTCAACGGCCTGATCGGTGCCGGGGTGCCGCAGGACTGGGCCACGCACATGATCGGCCACGAACTCACCGCCCTGTATGGCATCGACCATGCGCGCACACTGGCCATCGTGCTGCCCTCGCTGATGAATTCGCAGCGCGAAACCAAGCGCGAGAAACTGCTGCAATACGCCGCACGCGTATGGCACATCACCGAAGGCAGCGACGACCAGCGCATCGACGCGGCCATCGCGCGCACGCGCAGCTTTTTCGAGGGCCTGGGCATTCCCACCCGCCTGTCGGGCCACGGCCTGGGGGGCGAGGCGGTAGACGCCGTGGTGGCGCAGCTCACCGCGCACGGCATGCTCAAGCTGGGCGAGCGCCGCAGCATCACGCCCGACGTCAGCCGCGCCATTCTCGAAGCCGCGCTGTAAAGCGCTACTTCAAGCAGACCAGCCGCACCTGCTTGAGGTCGGTGAAGCCCTGCAGGGCTTTCTCGACCCCGTCCATCATCAGCGTGCGCAGGCCCTCGTTCATGCAGGCAGCCAGCAGGTCGGCGACGCGCGAGCGCGCCTGGATGTGGCGCTTGATTTCGTCGTCCGCCACCAGCAGCTCGTGCAGGCCGACGCGGCCCTTGTAGCCGCTACCCTGGCATTTGTCGCAACCCACGGGGCGGTACAGGCGCAGCTGGCCCTGCGCGTCACCGAAGCGTTCGCGCCAGCCCTGCAGCACGGCCTGCCGCTGGCCCTCGGGGTCTTGCAGCCAGGCGGTGGTGTGGTGCAGCGGCAGGGTGTAGTCGTCCAGGCACTGCTGCAGTTCGTCGGCACCGGGCACATAGGCCTCACGGCAAGCGCACAGCTTCTTGGCCAGGCGCTGCGCGAGCACGCCGAGCAGGGCGTCGGCGAAGTTGAACGGGTCCATGCCCATGTCGAGCAGGCGCACGATGGATTCGGGCGCCGAGTTGGTGTGCAGCGTCGAGAGCACCAGGTGGCCGGTGAGCGAGGCCTCGATGCCCATGCTCACGGTTTCGAGGTCGCGCGACTCGCCCACCATGATGATGTCCGGGTCCAGGCGCAGGAAGGCGCGCATCACCGTGGCGAAGTCGATGCCGGCCTTCTTGTTGACCTGCACCTGGCGCAGGCCCTTCTGGGTGATTTCCACCGGGTCCTCGGCAGTCCAGATCTTGGTGTCGGGCGTGTTGAGCTGGCGCAGGATGGAGTGCAGCGTGGTCGTCTTGCCCGAGCCCGTGGGGCCGCAGACGTAGAAAAGGCCGTAGGGCTTGGAGATGGTGGGCAGCAGCCGGCGCAGGTTGTGCTCGCTCAGGCCGAGCTGCTCCAGCGGCAGCGGCTCGCCGCCCTTGAGCAGGCGCAGCACCACGTCCTCGACGCCACCCACCGAGGCCACGGTGGCCACGCGCAGCTCGATGTCGAGCGGGCCGAAGCGGCGAAACTGGATCTTGCCGTCCTGCGGCTTGCGGCGCTCGGAGATGTCGAGGTCGCACATGATCTTGATGCGCGTGACCAGCGGCGCGCGGTAGGCCGCAGGGATCTCGATGTAGGGCTGCAGGCTGCCATCGATGCGAAAGCGGATGGCGGTCTTGCCCTTGCCCGGCTGGGGCTCGATGTGGATGTCCGAGGCGCCCTGCTGGTAGGCATCGACCACGATCTTGTTGACCAGCTTGACGAGTTCGTTGTCGGCCGCAGCCGACACCAGCGACGCCTCGTTGGTGTCCTCTTCCGGCAGGGCGGTTTCGGCCATGTCGGCCAGCATCCGGTCCACGCTGGCTTCCTCCATGCGGCCGTAGATCTGGTCCAGCGTCTGCAGAAAATCCTGTTGTGTGGTGACCTGGTACTCGATCTTGCTGGCGCGCGGGAACACATGGCGCACCATGCGCGAGGCCAGCACGGCTTCAGGATCGAGGCACATCACCTGCAGGCCGATGGGGGTGTCTTCCAGCGGCAACCATCCCTGGGCCTGCAAGAACTCGCGCTTGAGCCCACCATGCAGCGCCTCGATGCGCAGCCGATCGGGTTCAAAGCCGGTGTAGGGCACGCCAAAAAAGGCCGCCAGGCTGGCACCCAGGTCGGCCGTGCGCAGGCCGTGCTGCAGCAGCAATTCTTCGCCGGAGCGTCCGGTTTCGCGCGCCTGCGTCAGGCAGAGCGCCAGCGTGGGCAGATCGAGCAGGCCCTGGTCCACCAGCCACTGGTAGCGCGCACCGCCGGGCAGGCGCGGCAAGGGCGCGGCAGGCGGCTGCTCTTCAGGCGGCACCTGCAGCGGCTGGCGGTGGTGCTTGAAGGCAATCGCCAGGGTCTGGCAGAGCTCATGCACGCCCAGCTCGGCCAGCACGCCAAAGGGTTCGTTGCTGGCGGTGTTGATGAGCTGCAGCACGCCATAGAGCGTGTCACCGTGCAGCACCGGAGCGGTGAGCAGCTGGCGCGTGCGGTAGCCCGAGCGCTGATCCACTTCCTTCTGGAACCTCAGTCCCGGTGCGATGGCCTGCAGCGCGGCGGCATCGTGCGCATCGGCCACGTTGACCATCTTGCGCTGCAATGCCACATACCCGGCCACGCTCGATGCCTTGATGGGCAGGCGCAGGTTGCACAGGGTCTTGAGCCCCGTCTTGAAGCGCGAGACGATGTGGCGGCCATCGTCGGCCACAGTGTAGAGCGTCATCCGGTCGGCCTGGAACAGGGCACAGATGTCCTGCTCCAGATCCACCATGATCTGCTCCACGCGGTCGGTGTTGTGGATGCGGTTGCTCAGGGATTGCAGGTCACGAAAAAAAGGGCCCTCCTCCAGGCCGGGGTGCGGGGTGCTTTGCATGGGATCGGGCCTTGATGCTGCGACGACAGAAATGGTGACTCCAATGTATCCCTTTCTGCTTGATCCAGGACAGAGGGTGCGACCCGCACACGGCTCCCTCGTTGTCGTCTGCGGGGCGTTCTGCTAAGGTGCCCTTTCGCCCGTGAACGCCTCCGTGCCATGTCCGCGCGTTCACGCTTTGCGCACCCTGCTGGCCTGCGCACCAGCCACCCGAGGAGGAGCCCATGTACCAACGAATTCTTGTGCCGGTCGACGGCAGCAACACCGCGCAACGGGGGCTGGCCGAGGCCATCCGGCTGGCCCGCCTGACCGGGGGGCAGTTGCGCCTTCTGCACCGGGTGGATGCCCTTTCTATGACCTCCGCGATGGGTGCCTATGCCCCCTTCAGCAGCGATGTACTGGCCCAGATGCACACCGATGGCGAAAACCTTCTGGCCCAGGCGCGTGAGCAGGCCATTTCCGAGGGCGTGGCTGCCGACACGGTGCTCGATGATGGCGTGCACAGCCGTCTGGCCGACTGGGTGGTGGAGGAGGCGCGCGCCTGGCCGGCCGACGTGGTGGTGCTGGGCACGCACGGACGGCGCGGCGTGGGTCGCATGCTGCTAGGCAGCGACGCCGAGCAGGTGCTGCGCATCTGCCCGGTGCCGGTGTTGCTGGTACGCGGCCAGGACACGGAGTGAGTATGGAACGCCCGACAGGGCAGCGTACCTGCCTGTACGACACCCCGGCCCTCGGTGCCGTAGTGGACCGCATGGCCCGGCAAGCCGCTGGCCTGCTGTCGGGGCACGACAAGGTCGCCGTCATCGGCATCCTGCGCCGGGGCGCTCCGCTGGCCGAGCGGCTGACTGACCAGATGGTGCGCCACCATGGCCTGCGGCCACCGCTGCGGCTGGACCTGTCCGTCAAACGCTACGCCGACGACCTCACTCTGCTGCACCCGGAAACCAGGCTCACCGAGAACGCCAGCCACGCCGCCATCGACCTTGCAGGCCATGCGCTGCTGGTGGTCGATGACGTGCTCTACACCGGGCATTCGCTGCTGCGGGTAGTCGAATACCTCACGCGCAAGCAACCGGCGGTAATCCGTGTGGCCGTGCTTGCCGACCGGGGCGTGGCCAGCCTGCCCCTGCATGCCGACGTGGTGGGCGTGCGCCTGGACATCGCGCCCGGCGATGTCATCGAATGCAACGTCCCGCCCTACGAGAGCGAATTCAAGATCGAACTGCTGCAGTTGCAGCGCGGTGCCTGAGCCACTGCCTGGCCGCCGCACAACCCGTGTGAAAGGGGCCGCCATGTTCCAGGACCGTACCGATGCTGCCCACCGCCTGACGGCCGGCCTCCATGCCTTCCAGGGCCAGAACCCGCTGGTCCTGGCCATTCCGCGCGGGGCCGTGCCCATGGGTCGGGTCATCGCGCGGGCACTCGGTGGCGATCTGGACGTGGTGCTGGTGTGCAAGCTGCACGCGCCCTTCCTGCCCGAAGTGGCCGTGGGGGCGGTGGACGAGAGCGGCTGGATCTACGTGGCGCCGCAGGCCGAACGCATGGGCGCCGATGCTGCCTACCTGGCCCAGGAGAAGCGCACCCAGCTCCAGGCCCTGCGCGCGCGCCGCGCGCTCTACACACCCGTCCGTGCGCCCATCGACCCGACGGTGCGCACCGTCATCGTGGTCGATGACGGATTGGCGACCGGTGCCACCATGGTGGCCGCGCTGCACGGCCTGCGCGCGCGGCACCCGGCGCGGCTGGTCTGCGCCGTGCCCGTGGCCTCGCGCGAAGCCCTGGCGCTGGTGCGTCCCCTGGCCGACGAGGTGGTGTGCCTGGAGGCGCCGCCCGACTTCGAGGCCGTGGGGCAGTTTTACCGCGATTTCACGCAGGTCGAGGACGACGAGGTCATCCGGCTGCTGAAAGACTGACCCGCCGCGCTGGCGGTGCCCCCCTGGGGGGAAGACGCGCAGCGGCTCAGGGGGGATGTCAATGGTGATGCCCGTGCGCGCCGTGCACATGGCGGTGTGCGATCTCCTCGGCCGAGGCGGCGCGCACGGCCGTTACCTTGCACGAGAAGCGCAGCGCCTGGCCGGCCAGCGGGTGGTTGCCGTCGAGGTGCACCTCGGGGCCCTTGATCTTCACCACGTTGAACACCTGGGGCTGGCCGTCGGGGCCCGCGCCCTGCAGCTGGCCGCCCACCTTCACGCCGGGCGGGAACTCGCTCTTGGGGATGGTGCGCACCAGCGACTCGTCGCGCGCGCCAAAGGCGTCTTCCACGGCCAGGTCCAGCGTGGTGGCGAAGCCCGTGGCCTGGCCTTCGAGCGCGGCCTCCACCTTGGGGAAGATGTTCTCGTAGCCACCGTGCAGGTAGGCCAGGTTGCCGGAGTCGAGCGGCTTGCCCTGGGGCGTGGTCACCGTGTATGTGATGGTGACGGCGGAATCCTTGCTGATGTTCATGTGGCGCTTTCTGTAAGCAGGTTCTGGGAGCAAAACCGGGATTTTCCCTCAGACCCTCACGGCGTGGGCAGCGCGTCGGACTCCTGGCCCGGGTAGCGCGCGAAGCGCCGCGCCTCGCCGCCGTGCACCGGCGCGCTGTCCTGCCAGGGCCAGCCGCCGAACTGCGTGCGCCGGTAGTCCTGCATCGCCTGCATGATTTCCTGCTGCGTGTTCATGACGAAGGGGCCGTACTGCGCCACCGGCTCGCCGATGGGGCGCCCCTGCAGCAGCAGGCATTCCACGGGCGTGCCGCCGGTGTTCTCCAGCGCCCAATCCTGGCCCGCCACCAGCTCCAGCGCGGCGTGCGCCGCCACGTCCTGCGGGCCCACGCGCAGCCCCTCGCCAACGAAGTAGTACAGCATGCGCCGCGTGCCCTGGCCGCGCGCGGCGGGCAGCACCCAGCGAGCGCCGGGGGCAAGGTGCAGCGTCCAGATGGCCACGTCGGCGTCCTCCTGCGCAGCCCAGGATTCGGGCGGCGGCGCCAGTGGGGCGCCCGCGCCGGGCAGCGCACCGGCCACTACGGTGACGGTGGTCAGGTGGCCGTCCGCATCGCGGTGCGCCAGGCGCGGAATGCGCTCGTTCCACAGCATGGTGAAGTGCGGCGCCGCCATCTTCTGGTGCGCAGGCAGGTTCAGCCACACCTGGAACAGCTCCAGCGGATTCGGGCCGTCGGTGCGCAGCAAGGGGAACATCTCGGAATGCTGGATGCCCCGCCCCGCCGTCACCCACTGCACATCGCCGCCGCCAAAGCGCGCCGCCGCGCCGAGCGAATCGGCATGGTCGATCAGGCCCTTGCGCACCAGCGTCACGGTCTCGAAGCCCCGGTGCGGGTGCACCGGAAAGCCCGGCACCGCGTCGCCGTGGTACATGCTCCAGCCGTCCTGGCGGCTGAAATCGCTGCCGATCTGGCGGCCACCCAGCAGGTGGGGCGCCGGGCCGAAGGCACCGTTGCCCGCCGGGTAGGCATCATCGTGGTGGGCGCAGAACAGGAAAGGGTCCAGCGTGGGCCATTGCGGGCCGAGGGGCTGAGTGCGAAGGATGGGCGAGGAAATGGTCATGGCAATGCTCCTGCGTGTATTGGAGCGGTATTGGCTGCGCAGGACTAGCCCCTGGCTGCGCAACACTGCGTTCCATGGGTGTATTCAGAGAAAAACAGCATTGGGGCCAATACAGATAAGCGCTGTCAGCTATTGAAAGAGGAGCATTTCTACAGCGCCTGCGGCACCGCCTCCGCTAGAAAGTCATACACCGCCCGGATGCGCGCGCTGGTGCGGATCTCGCGGTGCACCGTGAGCCAGATGGGCAGCTGCGGTAGCACCAGCATGGGCAGCACCGGCAGCACCTCGGGGTCGGTGCGTGCCATGTAGTGCGCCACGAAGCCGATGCCCAGGCCCGCGCGCACGGCCTGCCAGTAGGCCATGAGGTCGTCGGTGCGGAAGGCAAACTGCTCGCGCCCCACCGGGTGGCCCAGGGCGGCGAAGCCGCGCAGGATGTCCTCGTTGCGGTCGTTGCCCACCAGTTCGTGCGCCAGCAGGTCGGTGGGCTGGCGTGGCGTGCCCCGGCGGCGCAGGTAGTCGCGGTGCGCGTAGGCGCCCAGCGCCACGCTGCCGATGCGCCGCGCCACCAGGCTGGACTGGTCGGGCTGCACCATGCGCAGGGCGATGTCGGCCTCGCGGCGCAGCAGGTTGCTGACCTCGTTGCTGGCCACCAGCTCCACCTGCACGTCGGGGAGCTGCTGGCGCATGCGCAGCAGCAGCGGCGGCAGCAGCAGGCAGGCCACGGGCTGGCTGGCGCTGATGCGCACCGTGCCGCTGGCGCCGGCCTGCGCGCCGGAGACGCCGCGTGCCAGCGCATGCGCGCAGGCCTCCATGGCGCGCGCCGACTCGGCCAGCCGCAGCGCCGTGGCCGTGGGCTGCAGGCCCCGGCCGGTGCGCTCGAACAGCACCGTGCCCAGTTGCGCCTCCAGCTCGGCGACATGGCGGCCCATGGTGGGCTGGCTGGACTGCAAGGCGCGCGCCGCGCCCAGCAGACTGCCGTGCTCCAGCACGGCCAGGAAGGAGCGCACCAGGTTCCAGTCGAACGGGGTATTCATGGATGAAATCCTGCTATGGACATTCATGCAATTGTGTAACTTCGCGATGGCTCCCACAATCAAGCCCATCACAGAGCACATGGAGATGAGCATGGCCAAGACGGCATGGGTGCTGGGCGCCAACGGGCGCCTGGGGCGGGCGGTGGCGCTGGCCTTCGCGGCGGCGGGCTGGCGGGTGCGCGCGCCCTGGCGGCATGGCGCGGTGGCGCAGGCCCCGGCGCTGCCCGGCGTGCAATGGCTGGCGCCGGGCGCGGCCCTGCAGGCGGCGCTGGACGAGGGGGCCGACGCCGTGGTCCACGCCATGAACCCGGCGCGCTACACCGCCAGTGCCTGGCGCGCCCAGGCCCCGGCGCTGCTGCACCAGGCCATCACCACCGCCCTGGCGTTGCGTGCCGTGCTGCTGTTTCCCGGCAATGTGTACAACTTTGGCGAGGGCATGCCCGCCGTGCTGGATGCGCACACGCCCCAGCGCCCCAGCACGCCGCTGGGCCAGGTGCGCGTGGCGCTGGAGCAGCAGCTCGCCCAGGCCGTGGCCACCCAGGGGCTGCGTGCCGTCATCGTGC
>JAANMX010000586.1_pt1 | contig 47712 bp, 31 predicted proteins | sample 7279681 | NCBI WGS metagenome assembly JAANMX01 (sample SAMN14094542, study PRJNA606508) | bioreactor metagenome | isolation source: A lab-scale SPAN reactor treating ammonium-rich wastewater day 351 | place: Ireland: Galway | collected 2018-01-01
GTGGATGAAACATGAGCCACGCTGTGAACGGCTCGCTCCAACCACAGACTGGACTGACAGTGCCGGTCAATCCGCTGCCCTGGGAGTCGTTTCTAAAGCAGCAGGCCAGTCAATCCACGGCCTGGATCGCAACGGGGCTGAGTGCGTTCGTGGCCCTGGGCACGGTCAGCCTCCTTTGGTTTTATGATTGGTCCGACATTCGCTCCTTGGCCTGGCTGGGCGCAGGCTCCGCGATGCTTCTGTTCGCGATGGGATATTACGCAACGCATCCACGAATCGTTGCGTCATGGGCACACGTTTGGGCAAGCTCGGCAGCCCTCGTCGGACTGGCCAATCTAGTGGCGTTCGGCTGGCTCATGAAGGACATGCGTGCATGGACCTGGATCAGCCTGGCCATTTTGCTGCTGGGACACTGGTTGCTGTCGTTGACCGGTTTTGGCTTGGTGTTAATTGTGGTCTTCGGAACCATGAGTTGGCTTATGAGCCAGGGGAGGCTCTCTCTCGATGGCAGCGCCACGGTCTGGCTTCTGGTCGGCAGCAGCCTTTTCAGCGGCCTGATGATCTGGCTCCAGCGCTCACGGCTCAAACGCCATTGGGAACATATTGGTCAACTGAACGTGCTCCTCTCCTCCGGAAGGCATGCAGATACGCAGCTTCTTGAGCTTCAAAAGCGGGCGGATCAGGCGCGACTTGAATTGGAGCAACTTCACACTCAGAGCCGACAGGAGCAGGAAATTAATCGACAATCAATGGATCGGCTTCGATTGCTGGAAACGGAGATAGGACAATGCACCCAGCGAATGCTAAAACTGCTGGATATCGCCCCCGGCCTGATTTTGGAATTGGATCAACAGGGCCGCATTGTGAGGGCAGGCGGTGCGGGTCTACGGAAACTCTTTCCTTCCCTGGAAACATTGAAAGGGAAAACCCTATCTGAAGCTTTTCTTGGCGATGAACTTTTCATCGAGACACTCGATGCATGCCTCAGGAATCGCGACATGGTCGCGGATGCGCAGTTTGGCCAGCGAATATGGCGGCTGCGCTTCGCGGCCATGAGTGCCTCCCCGGACCAGGAAACGCAGGGTTGGCTATGGGGCATTGATTGCACCGAATTGGCCGACTTCGAGGCCCAATTACGCCTTGTGGAAAAACGGCTCGCGGAACAACTGGCGGAATTGCAATCCTGGCAGCAGAGGCATGATCAACTCAACCATGAATTGGAACACCTCAAGGAGGAGCATGCCCTGCAAAGACAGGCCTGGTCGGAGCAAGCCTGGGAAAATGAAGCCTCTCAGACCCGGCACATCGAACAACTTGAACAGCAAATCGCTCAACTGCAATCGACAATCCAGCAGACGAACGAACAGCTTCACCAACAACAACAGGAAGCCCAGCGCGACTTGGCTCAGATCAAATCGGCCGCTGAGGAGGTTGAACTGCAGTGGCTTGAGCGGGAAGAGCAATGGGAACAAGAGAAACAGAGATGGCAAGCGCAAGCCCTGGCAGATGCTCAGCGCCTGCAACCGTTAGAGAAAGTACACGAAGTGCTCGTCCCATGGTTGCTATCTGAATGGGATAGGATCGAGGGCGACGTGGATGTTCTGGTCCAACCTCATGCGGAAACAGCGGAAAAATGGCGGGTGATTCCCTCTCTGAAACGGCGAACCCGGCGCATGACCAAAACCATTAAGGGGTTGCTGGAATGGCAGCATTTGCTTCGACCGCAACCCGAGGCATCCGCCCATGCTTGCACCGATTGCCATCTGTGGCAGGTTTTGCAAAAGTCCGTAAACCAAGATTCCCTATTAATGCAAGACAGTACCGACACCATTGTGATCACGGCTCAGTCACCTCTTCCTGTGCATTTGCAGGTCCAGGAAGACGATTTCCGCTCTTGGCTGCAATTACTGATCGGCTTCAGCGTACAATGCCTGTCCGGAAACGTCTTGCAAGTCGGCGTGAGCTTCCAAACTAGTCCCATTCCTAAGCTGGTGCTGCATCTGCAAAAAGTGGATTTTTCGCCATTGAACCAGCGCTTTTCCGAACCGATTGATCATGGGACGTCTGATGGGCTTCATCTGGCCCAAGAGGGTGCTCGATGGGACATGCCAGAGTTAATCCATTGGTGTTGGTTCAAATCCCTGAGCCGAGTGCTGCATGTCGAAGAAGCGGCCAGCCCATCAATCGAAGGTGAATGGAAGGTCAGCGTTCCCGTCGCGATGTCTGAGCCTTCTGAATGGCAAGAGCCTGGCATGTTGGAAGAAATTCGTCGTGACGGCCTGGAGGGCAGGGAACCGGCGAATGAATTGCCCCTGCTTAAGGGAAATGTACTTCTTGTGGAGGGAAACAAGGACAACCGCCGCATTCTGACATTTTATCTTGAACGACTGGGCTTGCGCGTGGAGGGCCTCGAACCCGCGTCTTTGTTCGAACGGGACGACTGGCCTGCCAACCCTCAGGTTATCCTCCTGGAAGGGCAGTTGGACAGCACGGAGGGGAGGGAGCGGATGGAACTGCTGCGCCGCCGCTATCCATCACTGCCTTTGTTTCTGCTTACTCCTGTGACCCACGTCACGCTCATCCCGATCAGCCTGCGCCAGGAATTGGCGGGCATCTTGAGCTTGCCCTTGGATCAGGCCACGCTGCATCAAATGCTGTCGGAACATCTTCCGACTGTTTCGAAGGATCTGCCGCGTCCAATGATCGCCAGTGATACCGATAAGCATGGACCGATCCGATCCACCCTGGCAGAGGACCGCGATTGTCAGGGGCTGCTGCGTGAATACATCGATGGGTTGTTGGCGCGTCTGGCCGATATGCGCTCCGCTTTGGCCGTGGCCGATGTGGCCCGCTTGATTCGGCTAAGTCAGGATTTGCGGCAGTCGTCGCTGCTATACGGCTATCCCATGCTTGGCGAGCAGGCCCGGCTGCTGCAACGCGCCATCCTCGACGGCCAAGACGCCATCCTCATTGGCCACATGCTTGAAGAAATCGATCATTTGACAAATCGGTGCAAGTCGGGCTTGAATTAACCCCGCCCATGCTTTGCGGCGGGCTGGTTCATGAGAGTATTTTTCATTTTCTCCCGCCTTCCACGTTGGCTTGGGCCGATTCAACCCAGGAAATTCCACCCTCAATGCACGACCGCCACTAATCTTGGCAAATCTCATTAACTTTTCAGGTCACATCACGCAGACCCCGGTTTATAATACCGAAGAATACTTTTATCCCATGGATCATCCTACCAAGGCACAGCCCCTCGTGGTCATCATAGGTCGGGAGTAACTCCGATGTGGCGCCGATTCTGCACGTTTATCCTGCTGCTCTGCCCCTGGACCTTGGTTGCGGAAGAACTCGTCCCCGCCATTCCGGAGGGTGTCCACCCCCGGGACCCGCGCGTCGTGGACATGAAAACCAGACCGCTCATGGAGTTCAAGTCTCCGGCCCAGGCCGTTAGCACGCGCGTGAGCCGATCGCTCGATCTGGAAAACGTTCAGCCCGGCTATTTGGGAGTCCACCTGACAACCAATGCGCTGGGACAGATCCTGATCGATGCCGTCGAGCCAAAATCACCGGCTGATCAGGCAGGTTTGAAGCCTGGCACTCTCATCACACAGATCGGCGATTTGAAGTTTCGCGACATCCAGGAAATCGGTACCTTCCTCAGGGCTCAAGCCGAGGGCGAGGAACTGCTGGTGCATTTCCTCCAAGGCGAGGAATCGCGAACGACCAAGGTGAAACTGGGCGCCACCAGCCGGCCGATGCGCCCCGAAGGGCAGGGACGAACGCGCGTCACGCTAGGTATTCGCACCGAAGAAGCGGAACCCGGCCCGCGCGTCTCCCAAGTGGAGCCTAATTCTCCCGCGGCGACTTCCGGCATCAAGGTCGGCGACGTCATCCTGCAGATCGATAGCAAGACGCTTAGCAACAGTCAATCACTTCAAGACTTGTTGACTTCCAAGCGCGACGGCGAAACGGTCTCACTCATGCTCCGACGCGGGCAAGAGCAGATCGACCTCAAGGTCCCCGTCAAAGTGGAAACCATCGGCACGAACCGCAACTTCAACGCTTGGGACACCCGGCTCAACAGTCTCTTCAATCGCGATGAATACAAGCTGGCCGTCCTCATCATTCAATACCCGGACGTGAAACTCAACCCCGTTATCACCCCATGGGATTGGGACCAGGCGTTGTTCAGCCAGCAAACCTACAATGGCAAATCGCCCACGGGGCAACAGGTCTATGGCAGTCTGAGTGATTACTATCGAGAGCAATCCTGCGGCAAACTGCTGGTCACGGGCAAGGTGTTCGATCCGATCACGGTCGCCCGCAAGCGGGAAGAATACGCCAACGATCGCAACCGCTTCGCCCTGCTCACCGAAACCATCGACAAGCTCTACGCCCGAGACGGCAAATCAGCCCTCGACGGCTTTGACGGCATCTTTTTCATCTATGCCGGCGCGCGCATGGCAGCCAATCGCGGCGGCCTCTATTGGCCGCACCGCTCCACGCTGTCGCACCAGGGCAAACGCTGGTCTTACTTCATCTGCCCCGAGGGCGGATCCAGGATGGATTCAATCAGCGTCACCGCTCATGAATTCGGCCACATGTTGGGACTGCCCGATCTTTACGCCCGGCCCGAATCGCCTGGCTCCGAGGGGCTGGGAGTCTGGTGCGCCATGTCGACGGGGCATGGCCGGGACGGCAAACCGATGCACTTCTCGGCCTGGTGCAAGGAGCAGATGGGTTGGCTCAAACCCACGATCATCGATCCCACGGTCAAACAAAAGTTGGTCCTGGCTCCCATCGGCAATCACACCAACGAATGCTTCAAGGTATTGATTCGGCCCGATGGCAGCGAATATCTACTTCTCGAAAATCGGCAAAAGAACACCTTTGACCGCGACCTCCCCGAGGGCGGCTTGCTCATCTGGCGGGTTGTGGATGGCCGGCCGGTTTTGGAGGAATCCCATGGTGTGGCGGGTCCGGAAGGCCCGAATCGCTATCTGACCATGGTGCCTTACCCCAGCCAATCGAACAACGCCTTCACGCCCTTCACGACGCCGTCAAGCCGATCCTTGAAAGGCGGAGGGCTGCCGGTTCATATCACCCACATCACCCGCCATCCCGATGGCCGCGTGAGCTTCCTGATCGGATATGAGTTCCACTAAGCGGGCAATGACATCTCATGGGATTGAGTGAGGCGAAGTAAAGGCTCTAACCTTGATCGACTGCTGGCAAGTGAAATGTTATCGGACGAAGTCTGGACCCCGCGTGTCGTGGGATGAAAACGGCGCCTTTTTATCGAGGTTACAGCTTTTGCAAATCATCGGAGCGGGGGAGTTCTTCCAAGCTCCGGAGCTTGAAAAGCTCGAGAAAACGTTGGGTGGTGAGGTAAACCGCTTGGTCTTGGGTGCGGCTAGTCGTATTACTGCGGATCAAGCCGCGCTTCAAAAGCTGCCTTAGGTGATGGCTGGAGTCTTGACCCCGCAGGCTGTCGATGACGGCTTTCGTAACGGGCTGGCGGTAAGCAACGACAGCCAAAGTTTCCACTAGCGCGGCTGAGAGCCTGGCTTCCTTAACGCTGCCATAAAGCCGTTCGAGCATGAAGCGAAAGGCGGGGCGGAGCCGCATTTGATAGCCCGCCTCGGCCAGTTCGACAAAGTAGGGTCGTCCCGATTGTTTGTAATCACGATTGAGTTGATCGATGACTTCGGTCAGTTCCTGAGAACTTAGGCCGCGAAAGAGACCAGTCAGTTTGCTCTTTTCTAGCGGCTCTTTGGCAGCGAAGAGCATCGCTTCTAAGATGCGGGGCAGGGGAGGCGGTCGCTCATCGACGACTTCACTTTTAGGAGAAGCAGCGGTCGAAGGCGGCGGTTCAAGGGCCGGCGCTGCCACTTCGCACACCATCGACGCCATGGCATCCACCTGCCACAAGTCCGAGGCGGGATCGTCTAGCTTCGGGGTCGAGGCATTGCTTGCCGCTGGGGCAAAAGGCGGGTTTGGCTCCGGATGGTCAGCGTCGTTCATGGCAGTGATTGCTCTAATTCAAGGATCAGCTTTTGCCAAGCGATGCGATTCATGCCGCGCTGCAGGAGCACGTCATCGGACAGGTTGGCCAAGGTTTCCCGTAGCCGGGGCAGGACCTGGCGGGCATGATCAGGCTTTTTGGCCAGCATATAGGCATGGAATAAGCCCAGCAGCGCGTTCAATCCCTCGGGCTGGCCGCCCAGTTCGAGAGCGAGGAACTTGTAGCTGGTGATGGCTTCCTCGGCCCGAAGCAGTTTCATCTGCAGTTCGGCCAGGGCCAGCCGGCTGGAGTTGAGATAACCCGCCAATTCAGCGGACCAAGTCCCGGCTTCCTTTTGTTTTTGCAGGTCCTCCACAAGCTTGCTGGACAATTCGAAGGCCCGATTGAGGCCATTCTGATAACGCTGCTGGAAGTATTGCGTGGCTTGGGCAATTTGTGAACTCATGGCACGTTCGGCGAATTGCAGCGTGGCGTGCCGCGCGGCTTCCGACCACCAATAGCGGGCCGCCCAATGATGCGCATCATCAGGATATGCCATGGTGTAGGCTTCGAATCGTTGAGCAGCTTCTTCATATTTCCTTTGCTGGTACAGCACCGATCCCAGGGCAAAGCGGGCTTGGCGAATCTCGACTGGCTCGGGGATAGCGGGAGTGCTCTGGATCAACTGCTTAAGTTTGTTTTCTGCCTCGTCAAATTGCCGATCATCCACCAGCGTCAAGGCAATTAGATATTTTGCGCGAACAGCCAGCGGTTCATGGGTGCGAGCCACTTCCGCCAGCACCTGCATGGCCCGATCCCGCTGCTGCACGGCACGATAAGCCTCGCCAAGGCCAGTCAGCAATTCCCATTGACGCGCGGCCGGGAGCGGCCTTTGCCGCAAGGGTTCAAGGACGGTGATGGCTTTCTGATAGTCCTGCGCTCGAAGCCAACAGGTCCCCGCTTGCCAATAGAGTTCATCCTGCCTGGGACCGACTTCCTCGGCCTGAGCCAATCGCGCCAAAGCATGCCCTGCTTTGAGGAACGCCTGGCGCGATCGTTCGGGTAGGGGTGCTGGCTGGGCTAAATTCTGTTTGGATGCGTCCCGAAGCCACGCTTGCCCCGCGGCTTGATAGGCTCGAGCAAACCAGCGATCCTGGGTATGTTCATCCACCACCCCCTGTGCCAATTCAATAGCCCGAAAGGCCAGGTCATATGCTTCCAATTCCAACCAGCCTTGCCAAAGCTGCTGCAGCAGGCAAGTGAGTTCGTCCTGCTTCAAGAAGGGAGAGGCACAATCGCTGGACTTCAGCAGAGGAAAGGTCGTTTCCAAAAGATTGCCGCTGGTGACAAGATCCTTCCTTGATTGATGCAACCGCAACAATTGCACCCTGGCAGCCAACGCCGGGGGATCGCTTTTTGCTTCCCGAAGGAGCGGCTCCCATTGCCTGAGCGCCTCCTCGATCTTCGAAGAATGGAAGTAGGCCAACCCAAGCCAGTATTGCCCCGCACGACGCTCCTGAACCGACGTGGCCGTGGCGGTCAATTCCTTCCAAACCGCGACTGCTTCGGACCAGGTTTCATTTTCGATCAAACATTGCCCCCACAATTGCCTAGCTTCGGAGTATTCCTGAGCTGAGGCTGGGATGCGTGCCAAAGCTTGCTTGGCTTTCTCGAATTGCTGCAGGTGGATCAGAAGCTTGGCCTGTTTAAGGCGAACAGCATTGGGCTGATCCACGTGCGGCAGCATCAACCAGCGCTCGACGATCTTGAGCATCTCTTCATGCCGTGGCGGCGAAAGGCGTTCGTACAACGAGTAGAGCAGGGCATAGCTCTCGGATCGATGCGGCGATTCCGGGACCAGTGAATCGTCAAGCAAAACCGCCACGACTTCAGGCCTGGACCCCGTGGCGTCATGAGCCAAGGCGAGCCGATATGCCAAGGTGGCCTTGAAGGCTGCGGGGACGCCAAGCAGCCGAGCCGATTCCAAGTCTGTCTTGGCGCGCTTAAGGACCGTCTCTTCGGTCAAAGTGGGATCGGCACTTTGCCGGCCAAGGAGGTAACTGCTACCCATCACGAAGCGAATCTCACCTGCGCGGGCAGGCTCCACGAAGGAATGGTCCCACGCGATCTTGGCATGGTGCAAGGCTTGCCGGTAATCATTGTCGCGCAAAGCCTGATGGGCTGCTCGCAATGCGTTTTCGAAGACCTCTCTGTGGCTGGGAGCGCGCAGGGCATGAAAGAGCCCAGTGCCGAGAAGAGCCATGGCGCCGATTAAAAATAAGGGCCACTGCCATAGCAGATGCATGGAAGGTTTGGCGTTCGCCATCGATGAATGCGGACCATGTCCGCTTTCGGGGAACTTCGTGGTCTGACCCGCCCATGCTGGGGCATAGGGCAAGAGTTGTATTGGCGAGGTCCCATTCATGGTCGAGGGCATCCATGCCGAATGGAAAAGTTGGGCAAACTATCGCAAAACCGACCCGAACTGTCAACCTCATGCCGCGCCGCCTTGCGCTTCGAAGCAGCCTATCCGACCATCCGCCTTGGCCGCACGGCCAAGGGAAACAGGCCAAATAACTCCTCTTCCGTGAGGCTCAACGAAGGCTTGCCGCCTTGGCCGAGCAATTCGTCAAACAGGCGCCGCTTTCGTTCAAGGACTTCACATATGCGGCCTTCAATGGTTCCTGGAGTGATGAAGCGGGTCACCAAGACAGGCTCCTTCTGACCGATGCGGTGGGCTCGGTTGATGGCTTGATCTTCCACGGCTGGATTCCACCAGCGATCGAAAAGAAAAACGTAATTGGCGAACTGTAAATTCAATCCAACGCTGCCCGTGCCATAACTCATCAACAAAACGTGTTTCGCCGGATCGTTTCTAAATCGCTCGAGGACGATAGGCCTCTGCGACGCAGGAATCTGCCCGTGATATTGCAAGGGGCCAAACGGAGCTAAGTGCTGGGCAAGCAGCCTCAAAGGCTCAACCCACTGGGAGAAAATAATGGCCTTGCGGCCGCTATGGGCCACTTCGTCCAAGTCAGCCTGCAATTGCTCCAACTTGCCGCTTTGGCCCGTAAGGGGATCGAAGTTGCAGATCTGCTTGAGCCGCATCACGAGTTCAAAGACGTGCTGGACGGTGACCGTCTCCCCCATCTCGTTCAAGCGAATGATGCCTTCGTTTTCCGCCAAGTCATAGGACTGCCGCTGTGCCGAGGTCAGGTCGATGTAAGCATCGCGCACCAGCTTGGGCGGCATGTCGGCGAGCACGTCTTCCTTGACGCGGCGAAGAATCATTTCCTTGGTCAATTCCCCCATTTCCTTGATCGAAGCCTCCGCGGGAAGCAAATCTGGCTTGACGAACTGAAAGATACTGTGGAGGTCGTCAGGCCGGTTTTCAATTGGCGTCCCGCTCAAGGCCCAACTGCGGTGTCTTTTGATCTGTTTCACTACTTGAGCCGTCTTGCTCGCAGTGTTCTTAATGCGTTGAGCCTCATCCAGCACGACCAGATCAAACTGGACCTGTTCATATTCGAGATAGCCCGCATCGCGCGTCAACACTTCGTAATTGATCAACTTGAGCGGGCAATTCGAGTTGAGCCAGGCGCAGCGCCGCGCCTGGCCCTCTCCAGCGATGACTTCAAATGGCACATCCTCCGCCCAAAGGGCAAGCTCGCGGCACCAATTGTGGACCAACGGTTTTGGACAAACCAGCAATGCGCTTTGAATCAAACCGGCATGAAAAAGCAACCGCATGGCAATGATGGTTTGCATGGTCTTGCCCAAGCCCATTTCATCCGCTAACAGCGCGGCATACCGGGGCATCAAAAAGGCGATGCCATCGAATTGATATGGAAATGGTTTAAAGGGCAGATGCATCTTTTTTTGGCCAAAACACTGCTCGATGGGCGGTTGCAAGACCAGAAACAATCGCTCTTTAAGCATCACAGAATCGCTGGGCGGTCTGAGGTGCGTCATTTTACATGCTGGTGATGGCTTATTGCCTTGTGAGGCAGGCTGATTCACTCCATGATGAAGTTTTCGGGATTCACTTGGGGCATGCACGGGTTCAATGGGCCTGGGAAAAAGCCAGCCTTGAGCGCCCACTTCCATCGACCATTTTCCCCAGTCGTGAACCGACAGCGGAATGGCCAGGAGCGCCGTTTTTACCAACGGCGGCGTCAGCGATTGGAATGGAGAGGGGCGAATGACGTTCGTTTGCAGAAGGGAGAGCGGCTTGACCCGGGGCGGCATCAGTGGTTGAGAGGCTGGTCTGGAAGAGACGCCAACGGGATGAGGCATCCTCTCGGCTTGATTCGGATCACAAGCGTTTGATGCGTCCAGAGGATGGTCCATGTTGGCCCCCTGAAATGGGGATGATGGGGGTTGCACTCTAGGCGGCTCGATGGGTCGCCCCTAACTTGCGAGCTTCGAGCAATGCGTCGCGAATCCTTTGAAAGCGTTCGGAGAAATCCAAATCGAAGAGAGCATCTTGGTGCGCTTCTAGCCAAGCTCGGTCGTCGGGAAAAGCCGTATGAAATGAGAGACGGCTTTGATTTAAAGTGAGTGAGGCATCCATGGGACGGTTTGACGTTGATGCGTCTTCTTCCCCACCCTCGGTTTGCAACGACGCGTCTTGAATGGCTTCCACCAAGACGACCACGGACGAGATTTTTCGCCTCAAATCAAGCACGGCGGCTAAATCGGTGAAGATCAATGGCGAGCTGGTGTTGGCTTTTTCAACCAACGTTTTGCCAATCAACTCGCCACAAATAAAGGATAGCAAGCCCTTGCCATACAGGATTTGCTGGATGCGATTGGGCTGGACCGAAGTTGTCAATCGGAACTCAAGTGGACGCCCCCAGCGATTCGTGACCAAATACCCGCCAACGAAGCCGGATGTTTCCTGCAGCACCGTCAAAAACCCAAAATGGTCCAAACTCTCCAATGTGATGCTCCTCTTGATTTTTGATCAGCTTTGGGAGTTCACCCCGGCAACAACCACCCCTTCATACCTTTCGGACAGGTGGTCCAGGAACTTGAAAACCTGACAATTGAATGGGGTAAAGACGAAAATGTTGACGAAATTTTTCAAGTTCCATGACGATGACGTGAATGAAGTGGCTGCGTTTGAGCTATTCGAGGAGGATTTAAGCCCTTTTCATATCGGTTGGGCTTCACTTACTGCCACAAAAAATAAGCTCGTTCGCTGTTTACCTCCTGGACCGGAGCGGACTTCAGCAGCATAATAAGAAGATCAACTTCATAAGGGGTGAATCGTGGTTTGTTGATTTCATTCCCCCGACCATCGCCCTGTCGATAAGTCCGCAATCTGGGGTTTTCGCGCATGTCCACCTTGACTGAATCCGCTCCCGTGGTGTTTAACCGCGTCGAGGCAACTCCATCTCGCTGGAAAATCAGCACCATCTTGGGATTAGCCCTCATCGTCGCAGCCTATACCCCGCTCTTGATCTCGCATGGCATGGTACTGTGGTCCAAACCACATTATCAATTCTTTCCACTGGTGATCATCGGCTCCGGACTTTTGGTGTGGAATTCCAGGCAACGGTTGGGGTCGCTCCAGCCGGGAAAATACACCCTGCTAAGCTACCTTGGGGCGTTCATGTCGATTGGCCTCTTGGCTTTGGGCACGTTGATTAATTCACCCCTCTTGGGGACCGTGGCCTTCCTCATCGGAATGCTCGCTTTTCTGTATAGCTGGGGAGGGTGGGTGCTGCTAACGAGGATGATGCCCGCCTGGATTTTCCTATGGTTAGCCGTGCCGCCGCCTAGAAATCTAGATCAGGTCTTGATCAGTTCCTTACAAACGATTACGGCGCGTTGGAGCAGCAAATTCCTCGATCTTTTTGGCATTGTTCACTCCATGTCAGGCAATGTCGTGGACGTGCCTGGACGTCGTTTAATGGTCGAGGAAGCGTGTAGCGGCATCAACTCCTTATTTGCCATTCTGACGTGCTCACTCTTCTTCGTCTTTTGGTCGCGGCGCGGAGTCATTCATTCGATCCTGCTTTTGGCAGCGGGCTTGGGCTGGGTGCTTGTGGGCAACATTGCCCGCGTCTTGGTCATCGCCCTGGCTTTTACCCGGCGCGGCCTCGATCTCACGGAAGGTTGGTCGCACGATGCTCTCGGCTTCGTGATTTTTGTCGTCATGGTCGGCCTTGTATGGAGCACGGACCGCATGTTGCTCTTTTTCCTGGGCACCATCAAGGCCATCATTCTTTGGCGGCGTGAATCCATGCGGCGACGCCTGGAAGAAAAACTGCAACAGAATCGGCCCCGCGATCTCGGCAAAACCCATTGGCCCGATCTTAGTTCCACCTGGATTCGATCCATCCCCATCATGGGTTGCTTGGTGCTGATCGCTGGCGTGAACGGCATGTTGTTCACCCGCGGCATGTTCGAGCTGCCGCCTTTAAGCGCAGACCGCATGATTGAGACCTTTGGCCAGATTCAGGAGAATTTCCTGCCTTCCCGAGTTGAACGTTGGGAAATGCAAGGTTTCAAGACCGACCAGCGGAAAGCGGGGGACATTAATGGCGACTATTCCAGGACTTGGCAATATCGGCTGGGTGAATTGCCCGTCTTGATCTCCTTGGATTATGCATGGACCACATACCATGATCTACGCATGTGCTACCATGCCACGGGCTGGTCGATCCGCGACGACCAGACCATTCTTAAACCCATCCCTGGACGCGATGTGCCGGACCATATCCACATCGTGAAATGGAGCAAACCCCTGGGAATGAATGGATATCTGCTCTTCACCAATTTTAATGCGGATGGCTACGCACTCGAATTACCTGAAAAAAGCCTGTTCAACAAGGAAGATATTCTTCGCCGTTTGCGGAGGTTCAGTTTCGAGCGCAAACCCCGACCTTTGGTTTATCAGGTGCAATTGTTCACACAGTCTATCGCACTCTTGACGCCTGAACAGGAACAGAATTGCATGTTGTTGTTTGAGATGGCTCGCCAACGCATCAGCCAGATTGCACCATACAGGGAGGGACGATAGCATGGTCCGTTCCTTAATCCGCATGTTCCGTCAAGCACAACTGCGTTGGCACCGCTTTTGGGGTGGACTAACGTTCCGCCGATTCTCTCGTGTTTTTGGCAACTCGATTAGTCTGCTGTGGTGGATCATCACCTATCCCTTCGTCATGGCCTCGCGCTTTGGCCAATGGCTGTGGAGCGTCCTGGTCTCGGCTTGGGAACGCAACAACCTGCGTTACTTTTTGCAAGGGCTCCCAGCCTTACTGGCATTGCTCAGCATCACCGTGACGACCGCCTACGCCTATTTCCGATCTCAAGAAGGCTTGACCAAGCTCTATGAATTGGAAGGCAAGACAGCCCTGTCCGCGGCCCAATATCAAAAGGCTGTGCTCTGTTTTGAACGCTTGGCCACGCTGGACGGACGCAATCCCGAAGTGCGTTATCTGTTGGCCCTTTCGATGGTTTTTAATCCGGCCGCGGATCAGCGGGATTTTGCCTACAATCTCTTGGATCAATTGGCTCCAAAGGATGCGATTGGATATCCCCCCGCTCATCTTCACCAAGCCAAGCGCATTTTGATGACCACGCAAAATCCCAACGCCGAGCAACTGCGGCAAGCGGAAATTCACCTCCGCCGATCGTTGAGTCCAGGCGTTGCCTATCCCCTCCGATCCACGGAGGCCATGGAGGCCATGTCTTGGCTGGGTCGTGTTCTGTCGGCCATGAACCGTTTCGACGAAGCGGAACCTTATCTGCGCCGCGCTGCGCCTTCGCAGCCGGAATTGTGGTTGGTGTTGGCCAACATCTTCAAGCGGCAAAATCGCCACGATCAAGTTCGCGAGGTTTGCCAGTTAGCCATTGCTTATTACCGTCCCCTGGTAGAACGCAATATCGACAACGTCGAGGCGCGGGTTTTTTGGGCCAAGTCCGCTGCTCTCATGGATGACTATCAGCAGGCCACCAAACTTCTCGACGTGGGTTACAACATGAAACCCATGGACATTTACCGCGTCGAGATCGCCAGCCATTTCAAGGCGTGGGCGGACTTTATTCGACGCACCGACCCCGATCGTTTGCCCGAAGCGTTGGCCCATTTGGAAAAAGCACTGGTCTGGGATCCTGCTAATCTTCAGGCCCTCTCATCCTTGCTCGACTTGACCCGGGCGCGCACGCCCGAGGCGGAGCGGGCCAGGGGCAACCTGCGGGAAATGTTGGTCAATCAGCCTGATTCACCCATGCTGCATTTCACCGTCGGGCTTCTGGCCTGGGAAGAGAATAAACCTGAAGAAGCGCGGCTGCATTGGGAGCGAGCTTACAAGTTGTCGCGTGATTTTCCCATGGTGGCGAACAATCTTGCCTTTCTCCTGGCTAATTTTCCGCCCATCGACCTCCGACGCGCTTTGGAAATAATTGACGAAGTGCTGCGCACCTGGCCCGATGTCCCATTGTTCCGGGGGACTCGCGGTCATATTCTCTTCAAGCTCGGGCGATACAAAGAAGCCTTGGATGATTTAGAGCGGTCGATCAAGGACGCGGCTAATCGCGAAAATCCCGATGTCCTGGAAATGATAGCTAATTGCTATGAACAACTCGGTGATCGCACCATGTCCGAAACCTATCGCCGCCGCTCTAAGGAAATCATCCGGCGCTGGCAGGAACAGATCATGACGCCTAAGCGGTCGTAAATCGAAAAGGACTAAATTAGATTTACCACCTAATGCGCGCAACCATACTAAATCAGCTCAGATGAATTACTCTCTGAGCCGATTTCTTTTAAATGAATGATCCTAGCATGAGAAGCATGCATGGAGCTTTCGTGTGGGGCTATTTCTTTTCGCGTTTTAGCACCAGAAAAATCGCCTGGCTATCGCCTTTGCTTTCAAATTTGTCAGGCCGCGCACCGCCTGGCTCACTGACGCAAAGGTGAACTTTCCCATCTTCCACCTTGATGATGCCCTTCCGCTCTTCGCCATCGTGTGAAATATCAATCTCCGTCGGCTTGGCATTTTCGTTGATCTTATATTCCCCTTCTATCTGCTGATCGGGGACATCGACCGTGAATTTGCCCTCTTTTTCGAATTTCAATTTAAACACTTTGGCAAACGCCTCGGGGGGCTCCATGCCAGCCATTTCGCCGGATTCAATGACCCATGTTCCGAGGATGCGTTCAACGAACTTCTTGTCCTTTGCGTCCTTCTTCTTGTCCTCTTGCCCTGGCTGCCCCGACAAAACCAACGACATCGTCCCAAAAGCCAATAGACCCAATAACAGACGAGTCATGATCAACCCTCCGCGCGTAAGACGTGTAAATAAGTCGTGTGCCCTTCCCGCGGGGCCACGATAAAAGATGGGATTAGCGTACCAAACTCGAAGCTGGACCGCGAGTGCAATCGAAAGGTTTTTTGTGATCGGATACACATAGTCGTTCTTGGCTTGAGTCGCGCGGCCCGCATCTGACGATGCAGCAGTCGCATCAGGACAAAGAAGAGGAATGATGTTGAAACCAGGGGCGATGACGTGTCATCCCTGATCCTTGGCTAGGGTATACAGCTTCGTTTGCGGTCCTTCTTGCCCCGATGAGAATCTTCAAGATTTGGATGAATTACCTTACCTGCCTCATCGAAGAAACCTAACGGCTTCCGGACTTAGGCTAAGCACGGCATGAATCAAGAGAATGACATTCACGTCATGGCTAGGGACAACCGCCGACCCGAACGCCAGCGGCCTGGCTCCCGGACCACTTCGTGATAAAGGGTATCCCTTTCGACGGGCAAGCGCCCAGCTTCTTGAATCAGTCGACGAATTTCATCGACGGTCAGTTCCTGGGGCGATTGTGAACCAGCGTCATGATAGATCTTTTCATGCACGACCGTTCCATCCAAATCGTCCGCGCCATAACTCAAGGCGATTTGAGCCGTCTTAATGCCCAACATGACCCAATAGGCCTTGATATGGGGAAAATTGTCTAGCATGAGACGGCTGATGGCCATCGTTCGCAGATCGCGCAGGATGCTCGGCTTGGTGAGCTGCCGCTCCACGGACAGCTTGGTATTGTCGGGATGGTAAGCCAGAGGAATAAACGTTTGGAAGCCATGCGTCTCGTCTTGCAGGGTTCGCAGCCGGATCAAATGATCGATCCGGTGGCGTGGTTCTTCGATGTGGCCATAAAGCATTGTGGCATTGGACCGCAGTCCTAGTTCGTGGGCTTCGCGGTGAATGCGAATCCACGAGTCCGCATCGGCCTTGTGCTCGCAGATTTGATCGCGGACCTCCGGATGAAAGATCTCCGCACCGCCACCAGGCAGACTGCCCAAACCGTTGGCCTTGAACTCCGCGAGAATGTCCTTGGTTGAGCGGCCCGTCAAGCGCGCAAACCAATCCCACTCCACGGCGGTATAAGCCTTTAAGTGCAATTGCGGAAACTGTTGATGGATGATTTGGACCACGCGGAGATACCATTCATAAGGCATCTGGTGGTGTAAGCCGCCCACGATGTGCATTTCGGTGGCGCCTCGAGCATCAGCCTCCGCGGCTCTTTCGAGGATTTGCTCATCACTCATTAGGTAGCCGCGCGGCTCCTTCAAGTCCGCGCGAAACGCGCAAAAATTGCAGCGATAGACGCAAACATTGGTGGGATTCAGGTGAACATTGACGTTGAAATAGGCGTAGTTGCCGTTCTTCTTTTCACGAACGTAATTAGCTAATTCGCCCAAGGTGAACAGGTCCGTCTCGCTCTCAAGGTAAAGTCCTTCCTCGAAGGAAAGCCTTTTCCCGGTGTAGACTTTTTCTCGGATGCCCTGGAGTGAAGGTGCAATCATGACCTATCCTTGCCTGTTTGGTAGGCTGCCTTTTCCAACATTAACCGCCAAGCCGATTGGGACGCAACGATTCAGCCATCATGTCTAATTTACAAATCCAATCCTTGGAACGCCAGGCAATCACTTGGCGTGGATCGCGACTTCGACTAGGATAGGCTTCGTCCATGCAGCATATTCCGTGAGGAGAGGGTCCATGGCAGAACTGTGGTCGAATCTAGGGCAACTGGCATGGCTGCTGTTGTCGCTATTGCAAAATCTTGGCACTCTGTTCATGACGCTGGGATTGCTGCTTTTTGGGATCGCTTTCGCCCTTTGGGCAATCGATTGGCGAAAACTGGCGCCGACCTTGCACGAAGGAGCCGCTATTCCTTTCGCATTGCTTATCCTGGCCATCGGAGGCGTCTGGGGTGCTTTCAGTCAAAGTGAACTAATTTGGATGGGGATCAAGGTACCCAATTACGCTTGGCAAACGATGGCAACCATCATCGGGGCGGGACTTTTTCTACTTTGTGGCTGGCTCCAGTTGCGGTATGGCTGGTTTCCGCAGACCATTGAACTGACGCCGCCGCAATCGCATGGCCATCATCACCACGACGATCATCATCATGATGGTCATGGCCATGGACACGACGAAGGACATCATGGCGGCCATTCGCACGATCACCAAACTTCACATTAACCGACACACCTGCGCTCCAATGCAAAGCCCCTTGGTTATCCCAAGGGGCATTTTTGTTCAACCGATTCTCAAAGTCGGCTGCGAAATGCTGTCTATCAGCACTACTCGAAGTCATCCGCGCTGATTTTGCCACCATCTGATCGATGACACAATCGTTGGAAAACGGTCAGATTGACGGCTGACCCCAAGGCGCCAATCGGGGGCGTGCCCACGGGACGAACCTCAACGGCATCGTTCAAGGAAAAGCGAATCCTGCGCACGGAGCCATCCGCGAAGAGCGCATTCATGGACATCGTATGAGCGGCCCCAAAACCGTCGGCGATGATCTGCGCTTGATTTCCAGGCAGTTCCGAAGGCAGCATGCCGCGCGGATAATCTCCGATGGGCGGGAGAAAACCGGTCCTGAGCATGTCATTGCTGAAGCCGCTGGTGAAGCCAAAACGATCCCCCACTTGTGGAACTCCCAAATCCGTTCCCGTGGCGATGAGCAGGGAATTCATGCGCTTTTCAGAGATCATGATCGTGTAAGCCGCGCCATCACTAACGTCGCTTGGACGAAGCGGCTGATCCAATGGTTGAAAGGCGCCTGGCCCCGTCCAATTGCGGTTTTTGACGAAAATGCCATTGCGATAGGGCGGATTGACGGGCAACAAGTTCTCATTCCCATTGGCGGTGCCGTTGACGTCCCAATAGGGGAAACAGCCCGCGTTGCCTGCATAGTCCGAAACAGCCCGAATGCCGAAGGAGGCCACGCCAAATGCGCCAACGCTATTGTTGATGGATTGAGGCGCTCGTCGGCTTGGACAGAAAAAGGTCGGAATACGCACGTTGACCACATCGGCATCGTTGGGGGAGTTCCAAACGGGATTGCGATCAATGTAGGGCAGAATTTGATATCCCCAGCCCCAATCCTGATTTTCCCGGCTGGCCGGCACGCCCGACGCCGTGGGAGCCGGGCTGGACAAAGGACCAGACCGCGGCATGGGACCGCCGCCATACATGAGATCGCCGCCTCCCGTGGGGAAGATGTTGTTGCGGTCGCTGAGGCTGTTGACGATGCCTTGACCAATGTTCTTGAGATGATTGGAACAGTTCACCAGATTGGCCGATTCACGGACGCGCTGAATGGCCGGCAGAAGCAACCCGAGCAGCAACACGATGATGCCAATCACCACCAGTAATTCAATCAGCGTGAAACCACGCCGAAGGGGTCGAAAACGATTGCTTTTCATGATACATCACCCCCGGTTCTTGGAACCGCTCGATAAACCTCGACTTTGCCGACCTTGAAGGTTATTGACCCGAATAACCAAGGATCGCCGCGAAGCCATAAAATTAATCATTCTCCAGCTTAGACTGAACAAGTGAATCGGTCAATCAGAATTCGCATGACAGCCGGACCGAAAAAGCATGTAATTTTATTCAAATCCTTGTCGCCGCACAAATCTCACTCAGCGGCTTGCAATCCTAAAGCCCCCCCTTTATCGTGGTCAGCATTGAAATTTCCTTCCAACGCAAAATGAATCTACTTGTTGGAGATGTTCACCATGGCGAAACGACTTGTTCGGACATCCTTCGTGGTCTGTTTGGTCGCCCTCGGATTAAGCACCCTTGCGGCAGCCGGAGATCGTTCCTCGCGCGATCGTTACAACAGTGCCACAAACATGAAACAGATTCTACTAGCCATGCATAATTTCCACGCTGATTTCGGATACCTGTGTCCAGCGGGCTATTGTGATTTCAAATTGCCTGAAGAGAAGCGCAAACCTCTCTTGAGTTGGCGCGTGGCGCTGTTGCCATATCTGGAAGAAATGAAACTGTATCAGGAGTTTCGGTTCGATGAGCCTTGGGACAGCGAACACAATCGCAAGCTCATTCCCAAGCTGCCCAAGGTTTATCAAATGCCAGGCAAAAAAGGGCCGTACGATGGCAAGACCCATTATCAGGTCTTCGTCAACGCGGAGAATTACAATGGGAAGTATGCCGCGGCGTTGCATCTGTTCCCCCCAAAAAAGCTGACCTTGGGGCAAATGTCCGTTCAAGACGGCACTTCGAACACCATCCTTCTAGTCGAGGCCCGCGAGGCGGTCATTTGGACCAAACCCGATGATGTAGTCATTGATCAGGACATTGAAGATGATGCCAAACCGTTGCCATCGATCGGCGCGGATGCGGATTGGAAACTATGCCAGGTTGGGTTTGGGGATGGCTCCGTACGAAGCGTCAAACTCGACGCCGTGGATGCCAAGACGTTTAAAAAGTTGTTCCGAACCATGATTGGCGTAAAAGATGGAGAGGTCGTAGACCTTCAGCCCATCTTGGACTGATTCCTGCTTTTGGCATCGAGGCGGCTCACCGATGCGATCGATCATGGTTTTTTGCTGCATGATGGCAAGCCCGTGGGGCAGTCCTATTGTAGCTGAGGATCGCCCACCCAATGTGATCATCATCTTTGCGGATGATTTGGGTTATGCCGACCTGGGTTGCTTCGGTGCCAGGGGATGGTCCACGCCCTACTTGGATCAGCTTGCCCGCGAGGGGGTTCGCTGCACCAGTTTCTATGTTTCGCAACCGGTCTGTTCCGCTTCCAGAGCATCCCTCCTGACAGGTTGCTATGCCAATCGAATCGGCATACATGGGGCATTGGGCCCAAATGCTCGTCATGGTATTGCGGATGCAGAAACGACGCTGGGCGAATTATTCAAGTCCAAGGGATATGCAACGGCCATCGTTGGCAAGTGGCATTTGGGTCATCATCGACCCTTTCTGCCCACGCGTCACGGGTTTGACGACTATTTTGGCTTGCCTTATTCGAACGACATGTGGCCGCATCATCCGGAAAAGGTTAAGTTTCCGCCATTACCGCTGATCGAAAACGAGCGCATCGTTGTGCAAGACGTGACCGCGAAAGAACAGGCCCTACTGACAACCCTTTATACGGAACGCTCACGGCAATTCATTCAGACCAACAAGGACAGGCCCTTTTTCCTCTATTTCGCCCATTCCATGCCGCATGTGCCGCTCTTTGTATCGGACCGCTTTAAGGGACGATCCAAGCAAGGGCTTTATGGCGACGTCATTGAGGAAATCGATTGGAGCGTGGGCGAGTTGCTGAAGACATTGAAGGAGCATGGACTAGATCGAAACACCTTGGTGATTTTCACCAGCGACAACGGTCCCTGGCTCAGTTACGGCCATCACGCAGGCGACAACGGGCCGCTGCGCGAAGGCAAGGGCAGCGTTTGGGAAGGAGGGATTCGCGTCCCTTTCATCGCCTGGTGGCCCGGCAAGCTCCCCGCTGGTTCGATCCAAGATGAACCCTTGATGACGATCGACCTGTTTCCGACTCTGGCCCATTTGATAGGCGGCGAGATGCCAAAGTTACCCCTGGACGGCAAGGATGTTTGGCCGCTGTTGCAGTGTGAGGAGGGAGCTAAGTCACCGCATGAGGTTTATTACTTTTACTATGGTCAAAATGAACTTCAAGCTCTGCGCCGTGGGTCGTGGAAGTTGATTCTCCCTCACGTGTGCCGCATGATCGAAGATCGCTCCCCCGGTCGCGACGGCAACCCATCGGGTTATCGTCAAGTCAAGCTCTCCAAGCCGCTGCTGTTTGATCTGTCCAAGGACTTGGGTGAAACCACGGACTTGTCAGAGCAATTCCCCGACGTCATGGCGGAATTGGAAAAGTGGGTGGAAGCAGCGCGACAAGACCTCGGGGATCGTTTGACGAATCGAGTTGGCAAAGGCGTTCGTTCGCCTGGGCGCTTGCCTGAAGATCAGTAATGCAATCCGAGCTTTCAGACCCCGTTATAGCTCATAGCAGTGCCAATTTCGGAAGAGTAGAGCGGGCTCGAACGAATGGCTCGATGCAAGTATGCCAATTCATTGGCCTCGGGCGTGATTCTGGATTCACTCATCATCACCTCGGCGACCGTCATGCCCGCTTGCAGAGGTCCCTTGGCTTGATAGGGATCGATCCCTTTGCCGATCAGATACATGCCATGAGCGAGGTAGGCTGCCGCCTCATCATCCTCTTTGAGTATTCCCTTCAACTTGTTGTAATCGTTGATCGCATGGACGGCTTCATGTATCAGCAGTCCGCGTCCCTTGACCGACATCGTATCCCAGGCATGCAGGACAAATTCATTCAACTGATTGTCGTAATGGCCTTGATATTTCTCGCTCGGCTTTCTCTTAGCGCTATAGATCACTTGGATTTTGCCGTCAAGAATCTCCTTGCCGATCTGGTTGAAGAGAAAATAATCGACGACGATCTTGCCAAAGGTGAATTGAATCTGTCCCGTGACCGCATAATCTCTTAAAACCTTGGCCACGCTCTTGCCTATCCTGGCATTTAGATCCTCGCTCATTGAGCACCTCTTTGGAGACGGGGCATGAATGGTTCAAGAGCACCACGATAATGGCCTCTTAAATGAAACCGTCAGCCAATAGGTCTTGTGGACAAGAGAAAGAAAATGTTTGACGTGTTGAGATCAAAAAATGGACCGTCATCATGACGTGCTCAAATAGGATTCCGCCAGTTCAATGGCTTGAAGCAACACCATCGCTTTATTCAGCGTTTCCTGATATTCCTCGTTGGGGCGGCTGTCATGGACCACGCCGGCGCCCGCTTGAATGTACACTTTATTCTGCTGCATCACCAAGGTCCTCAGGGCAATGCATGTGTCCAAATTGCCCGTGAAGTCGATGTAGCCGATGGCGCCTCCATAGGGACCTCTGCGGCAAGGCTCCAATTCATCGATGATTTCCATCGCTCTGACCTTGGGCGCCCCGCTCAAGGTTCCGGCGGGCAAACAAGCGCGTAAGGCATCCAGCGACGTGGCCTTCTGTTTCAGTTCACCTTGCACGGTGCTGGAAAGATGCATTACGTGCGAATAGCGTTCGACGGTCATCAATTCTGAGAGCCGAACAGTACCCAATTCCGCGATCCGGCCTACGTCATTCCGCCCCAAGTCTACGAGCATAATATGTTCAGCGCGTTCCTTGGGGTCAGCCAGTAATTCCAGGGCCAATGCCCGATCTTCTGCCTCCCCGTGGCCGCGTCGGCGCGTTCCTGCCAAGGGGCGCGTCGTCACGGTTCGCCCTTCGACGCGCACCATGATTTCGGGTGAACTACCGATCAACAGCAGGGGATCGTCTTCGAGATAAAACATGAAGGGGCTGGGATTGACGACCCGCAAGGCGCGATAGATATCGAAAGGTTCCGCAGACGTTTGGGTTTCCAGCCTCTGACTCAGGACGACTTGGAAAATATCGCCCGATTTGATGTATTCCTTGGCCTTCTCGACGGATTTCTCAAAGGTCTCCTGGCTCATGTTGGATGTCCAGCCATGGCGCACGCGGTATTGGCGATCCTTGATTGATGGTAAATCTTTCAACGGCCACGGAGGGGCGGCCTGCTGCAGACGATTCACCCAAGTATCGACGGCTTCACAGCCGATTCGATAAGCATCTTCGAGGGGCGTCTCGGGCTGAACGCGAACGTTGGCCACGACGGACACTGTTTTGAAAAGGTGATCGAAAATGACCATGCGATCGAAAAGTGCAAAGGCAAAGTCAGGCAAGTGCCGATCATCGGGAGGCGGATGGGGTAAATGTTCTGAATAACGAACACAGTCATATCCAGCACAGCCAACCGCGCCGCCGCTAAAGCGAGGCAACCCAGGCACAGTGGCCGCTTGATAAGCTGCCAAATGTTGGGCGAGGACGTCGAACGGATCAGCGGCTTCCAATGTTTGACGGTGATCACAAGTCCAGATTTCGACCCGAGGTCCCCAGGCTTGGATGTGCAGGAAGGGCCGCGAGCCAACGAAACTGTATCGTCCTATGCGTTCCCCTCCCACGACGCTTTCGAAAAGAAAACAACCGGCAGCATCGCGGAGTAGACCAAAGGCGGTTACGGGGGTCAGAGTATCGCCGGTTAGTTGACGATAGACAGGCACCACGCTTGCACCACGCGCCAGTTCAGAAAATTGATCGAAATTCGGGATGTGCGACATGACTAGCCTGGGAATCAATGATTGACCTATTCCATCTTGGAATCCGATGCGAACTCGGATTATGATAAGGAACCAGCATGAACTCAACCATGCGCACCTTCCGCAAGGTGCGTGGTCTTTAACGTGCGCCTGTCCAGTTGGAGTGTTTTCCATGAGAGGCTTGTTCGTTGCCTTGCTATTCATGGGATTAGCATTGAAGGGGGCCGGAGATACCGATCCCTTGAAGAGCCCTCCCGATCCCAAGCGCGGTTATGAAGCCCTGACGACGCAATCCTTCAATGCTGCGCTGTGGAACCGAGAAACCGTCGATCAAGTCTGGAAACAATGGGGATTGAAGGAGAAACCTCAGGATTTTGAGCAGCAGTTCATGGAGCGATATGGCTTGCATCCTGCCCCATTCCCTAACCAAGGGTTGCCCATGGGTTTGCGGGCGACAAAAACCCTACTAGGCCGTCCAGGCGTAACCAATGACTGCATGATTTGCCATGGCGGCTCGATTTTGGGCAAGAGTTACATCGGGCTAGGCAACGCCAGCTTGGAAATCGAAGCGCTCTTTGATGACCTGTTTGGCTTTGGAGGACGGCAGCGCAAGGCCCTGTTTGCGTTTACCAATGTGCGCGGGACCAACGAAGCGGCCGCCATGGCCATTTTCCTTTTCTCCCTCCGCGACTCCGATCTGAAGCTGCGCACGGCGCCATTGGATTTAGGATTACAGGACAACCTATGCGAAGATGTGCCGCCGTGGTGGCACATGCGGAAAAAGAAAACGATGTATCACGATGGCAGCACGCCGACGGATTCGGTGCGTTCGATGATGCAGTTCACGTTGGGGCCACTGGCGACTTTGCCCAGCATTCAAGCCATGGAACCGACCTTCCGCGATATTCATGCCTTTCTCAAGACCATTGAACCACCCAAGTATCCTCTGGCCGTTGATCAAGCGAAAGCGGCTCGGGGCAGGGTCCTTTTCAATCAAAACTGCGCAAGCTGTCATGGCACATATGGGCACGATGGCCAATATCCCAACAAGATCATCGACCTTGCAGAAATCGGGACCGATCCCGTTCGCGCCACGGCTATCACTGAACGCGCTCGCGATCATTATCTCTCGACCTGGTTTGGGCAAGAAAAAGACGCCGATGGCCAAAAGCTCCATTACCGGCTCACCCGCGGTTATCAAGCTCCGCCATTGGATGGAATCTGGGCGACGGCTCCCTACTTTCACAATGGTTCCGTACCAACCGTCTATCACGTTCTTCATTCGCCATCCCGCCCCAAGGTGTTCACGCGATCCTTTCGAACGCATCTTGAGGATTACGATCCTTTGCGCCTCGGCTGGAAACATACAGACGTATTATTGCCGATTGATCCGCATTTACCCGCCATCGAACGACGCAAAATCTACGACACATCTCAACCTGGCCGCGGTAATGGAGGGCATACGTTTGGTGACGACCTGACGGATGAAGAACGTTGGGCGATCATTGAATATTTGAAAACTCTGTAGGTTGGCTTGTCGTCAAGAATCAGGGCATCACATGGTGTCAGATCGCGTGCCCTGATCATTCTTGATCACTGAAGAATCATTCCGTAAATCAATTCAGACGAGCGGCATTTCTACCTTCACGCCGTTGGGTACTCATCTTAAATCGCAAAAGAAGGTTGCACCGATGTTGATGCCGATCAGCATGAAGCCAGAGGGAGATGATCGACTGCGCATTGAATGGAATGATGGCAAGACAGGCGTGATCCCATGGCGAACCCTGCGAGACCATTGTCCTTGTGCCGCGTGCCGGGAAGAGCGGCTGCAACCTCCCAATCCCTTCCGCGTCATTAATCTCAAGGACATTCCGGTCGGTCCGCTTCGCCCCGTTGCCATGACGCCGGTCGGCTATTACGCCTATAAGATAGTTTGGAACGATGGTCACGACACGGGCATCATGCCCCTCGACCAACTACGCGCCTTGTGTCAGTGGGAAGAACCTTCCGTGAGTTAGGAGTTGTTCATGTCGCACGGTCCTCATGGCGGTCCCGGAGTCCCACCCCCCAAAATTCAATTGCCGGGCGTGAAGTACGTCATCGCCGTGGCCAGCGGCAAGGGCGGCGTGGGCAAATCCACGGTGGCGGTCAATCTAGCTGCTGCCTTGCAGGTCATGGGACATCGCGTGGGACTGCTCGATGCCGACATTTACGGACCGAGTGTGCCGATGATGCTTGGTTTAACCGGCATCGACCCGCAAGCGACCCCCTTTCCGATCGAAAAGTTCGGCATGCGGATCATGTCCATGGGTTTTTTGGTCACGCCAGAGCAAGCGGTTATCTGGCGCGGGCCGATGGTGGATAAGTACTTAAGGCAGTTCCTGATGGCCTTGGACTGGGGGCAACTCGATCATCTAATCATCGATCTGCCGCCTGGAACGGGTGATGCGCAATTGACCTTGTGCCAACATGCGCCCTTGACGGGAGCGGTCATCGTCACCACTCCCCAAGACGTCAGCCTGCTCGATGCACGGCGGGGACTTAAAATGTTTCAACAGGTCAACGTCCCCGTCCTGGGAATCGTCGAAAACATGAGCTACTTTGTCGGCGACGACGGCAAGCGCTATGAGATCTTTCGCCACGGCGGCGGACGCAAATGCGCCGCCGAGATGGGCGTTCCTTTCCTGGGCGAAATTCAAATTGATCCGCGCATGGCCCAATGCGGGGATGAAGGCAAACCCATGGTCATGAGCCATCCGGACTCTGAAGCGGCCAAGGCATTCCACCAACTGGCTGAAGCGGTGTTGGGTGGTCTCGAAATGGCCAAGGCTTCCATTCCACAAATGCCCACCGTTGAACTCTGACCTTCGCCCAAACATGCATCGCCGGGACACCGCCAATTGACCAAGGCTGAGTGCCATGGATGGGTCACAACGCTCTTTCTCCAAGATTGCGTGAAGCCGGGACCTCGTTGACAAAGATGTGCCCGTTGACGCGGCCGACGTTGAAGGCTGAGTTGTTGGCCTTGTACCAATAACTGTAACCAACGTGCGGCCGATCAGGACCATTCGGGGTAGCACCTTCCGGAATGTCATCCATGTCGATGATGATAGTCCACGTTCCACCGCGTTCGCCCTGAGCCTTGCCGGCCTTCTCGCATGCCCATTCCACGCCGATGTGCTTGCCCGAAAACTTATCCATGGCCTCCTTGGTGCACTTAAAATCCTCCAGGGTCAATGGCGACTCAAGCTTGGGTCCAATTCTGACTGTCATCATCTCGATCGCCTTTTTCTTCGCATTCGAGATTTGCTGATAAATAAAGCCGGTTCGTCCAAATCCGGTCGGAGGCGTATCGACCTGCAAATCAAAATCTTCGGGCTTGAGGTCAAAATTGCCGAACTTGACTTTGGCCATGGCAGTGACTCCCAAGGTTGATGTGATTCATGGCGACCAAGGACCAGTCGATCTCTTGGTTATAACTGAAAAGCCACCTCGTCGGTAGTAAATGAACGCGGCAAGTTTGCCTCTATTGCTAGAATTCGTGTCACAGCTCATGTAAAAAAGCAGAGATGCTTTACTCCTGATCACACGGAAAGTCATCCATGAACTTCATGCATTTACCCTCGGCTTCACGGAGCACGGCCACAAGCTGGAACATCGCCCTGGGGTTTCCCGGATTTCGCTTTGCCGATTTGAATCGAGTGAGACGGCTCATCGAGTTGGATCAGTGTTTTCGCGATGAATTGCAGCGAAGCGATTCTGAATTGGCGGTAAAGCTCGAGGACTTGCGCCGGCAGCCTCAACCTGTCCCTCATACCCCCGACTTGAGCGAGACGCTTATCGCCCTGGCCCGTCACATCGATGCCTTCATGGCTCGGCTCTTCCACATCGAGGAGGCCGTCGATGAGATGAACCGCCGCACAGGGGAGGACGGCATCGTCTTCAAGGTAAAGCGCGAGTTTCTCGACCGCCGCGTGCTAAAAAAAACACCCACTGGAGAAGACCTAGCAGCCATGAAGGTGGAGGAACTGGAGTTTCGGTATCGGGAGGTCGTGGCGGAAGTCCTCGAACCAGGCGTTTTCACCACCGATCCGGAGAGGGAGATGGCGGAAGTGGTGGCCCGGCTGCAAATCACCGGTTCGAAAAAGGAAAACGACCCCAAGGCCGCTTGGCGCGAACAGTCCTTGCAAATCGTCGCCGACTGGATGCGTGCCTTGGCGTTTCATCCTAGTCTCAAAGCGCGCCGCTTGGCTTTTTCGTCCTTTGTCATCCCGGAGAAAATGGATTTCGACGAACTGGTCCCTCGGCGGTATATGCAATCATTGCCGATGGTTTTTGAAGGCCCCGCGGAGACCCGGCGGCATCGGGATGGCTTTAATCTAACGGATCCGCGCATGACGCCCCGGGAAGCCTTGCGCGAGATGCATTACTGCATTATTTGTCATCCGAGAGAGAAGGATTCTTGTTCACGCGGCTTTCCCAAGAGCGAAACCGAATATCAGCCCAATCCCTTGGGCATTCCCCTCACGGGTTGCCCGCTCGACGAAAAAATCTCCGAAGCTCACCTGCTCAAGCGCGAAGGCCATGGCATTGGCGCCTTGGCCATGATCATGATTGATAATCCCTTGTGTGCGGGCACGGGCCATCGTATTTGCAATGATTGCATGAAAGCCTGCATCTATCAAAAGCAAACCCCGGTCAACATCCCCCAAATTGAAACCAACATCCTGACGGACGTCTTAAACCTTCCTTATGGTTTCGAGATCTACGCCTTGCTGTCGCGGTGGAATCCGATCAACCCGCGAAGACCCTATCCTCTGGCGTACAACGGCAAAAATGTCCTGGTCGTCGGCATGGGCCCCGCGGGTTATACCCTCGCCCATCATTTGCTCAATGAAGGGTTCGGCGTTGTGGGGATCGATGGCCTAAAGATCGAGCCGCTGTCGCTCCGCATGCGCGGGGCCAAGCGGCGCGTCCCGCAGCCGATCAAGGACATCAAGGATATCGTGGGTCCCTTGGATCAACGCACCATTCTTGGGTTCGGCGGCGTTTCCGAATATGGCATCACGGTCCGTTGGGATAAAAACTTCCTGGACATCAATTACTTACTCTTAATGCGCCGCAAGAAATTCGCCCTTTACGACGGCGTTCGCTTTGGCGGCACGATCACCATCGATGATGCCTGGGAATTGGGTTTTCATCATATCGCCATCTGCGCCGGAGCAGGCCGTCCGACGCTGGTTCCCATGAAGAACAATCTCATCCGCGGCGTTCGACTGGCCTCGGATTTCCTCATGGGCCTGCAAGCAACGGGGATTTACCGCAAGGACAGCCTGGGCAATTTGCAGGTGGACCTACCCGCCGTGGTGATCGGCGGGGGCTTGACCGCCATCGACACCGCCACGGAATTGCAAGCGTACTATGTCGTGCAATGCGAGAAGACGCTTGATCGCTACGAACGCCTCGTCCAAAAGATTGGCGAGCAGGCCGTTCGGGAACGGATGGATGAAGAAGAGTGGGCCAAGCTGCAACGGTGGCTCAAGCACGGCCGCGCGATCCGAACGGAACGCTCCGCCGCGGCCACGGCGGGTCGTGTGCCTGACTTCAATCGCTTAATCCGCGCCTGGGGAGGCGTCACCATTGTTTATCGCAAACGACTGCAAGACTCCCCCGCTTATCGTCTCAATCATGAAGAGGTGATCAAGGCCTTGGAAGAAGGCATCCTGTTCGCGGAATGTCTAAGTCCCGCGGAATGTCGCCCGGATGCCAACGGAGCGGTGGAGGCCTTGCGTTGCGAACATCAAGAATTCATGAACGGCAAATGGAAAAGTTCAGGCAAATTCATTGATCTCCCCGCCCGGACCGTCCTCATCGCGGCTGGGACGCATCCCAACACGGTGTATGAAAAAGAATACCCAGGCACATTCCGTTTAGACGAACATGGCGAGTTCTACCAGGCTCATCGGCTGGAAAGGCAGCCAGGGCAGGGGGGCTCCTTGAAAATGGTCGACCCGGAGAAGGAAGAAGCCTTTCTAACGTCTTACGTGAAGGATGGCAAGTTTATCAGCTTTTTTGGCGACGCTCACGCCAAGTACGCGGGAAATGTGGTCAAGGCGATGGCTTCGGCTAAGCATGGTTTCCCGTTCATCGCCGACCTCTTCAAACCAGAGATCGATCAGCTTCCTCAAGAATTACAGCCTGAAAGAGAACGGGATTGGGTTTTATTCGCCGAGCATTTGGATCAGCAACTCATTGCGGAAGTCGTGGATGCCTTTCGCCTCACGCACCAGATCGTGGAAGTGATCGTCAAGGCGCCGCTCGCGGCGCGCCATTTCCATCCCGGTCAGTTCTATCGTTTGCAGAATTATGAAACGCGTGCCGAGGAGGTGCAAGGATTTCGGCTGACCATGGAAGGGATCGCTCTCACAGGGGCTTGGGTCGATCGCAAGCAAGGCCTCATTTCCATTATCGTGCTCGAGATGGGGGGAAGCAGCCGACTGTGTGCCTTGCTCGAACCCAATGAGCGCGTGGTTCTCATGGGCCCCACGGGCACCCCCACGGAGATTCCCTCGAACGAAACCGTGGTGCTGGCGGGCGGGGGCTTGGGCAATGCCGTCCTCTTCTCGATCGCACTGGCCCTCAAGGAAAAGAACAACCGGGTGGTTTACTTCGCCGGCTACAAAAAGCCCAGTGATTTGTTCAAACGGCATGAGATTGAAAAGGCGTGCGACGTGGTCGTTTGGAGCACGGATGTCGCCCCGGCCATCGAAGCTCGGCGGCCACAAGATCTTTCCTATGTCGGCAACATCGTGGACGCCATGGCGGCCTATGGTTCCGGCCAATTAGGTCCCATACCGGTCCCGCTGGAGGAAGCGGACCGCGTTATCGCCATTGGTTCCGACCGCATGATGAACGCCGTTCGGCAATCCCTGGATGGGCGATTGGCCGGAATGTTCAAGAAAAGACCGGTGGCCATTGGATCGATCAATTCCCCCATGCAATGCATGATGAAGGAAATTTGCGCGCAGTGCATGCAGCGGCACGTCAATCCCGAAACGGGCAAAGAGAGCTTTGTCTTCAGTTGTTTCAATCAGGATCAATTTTTACGCGAGGTAGACTTCGATCATTTACACGCCCGTTTGCGGCAAAACAGCACGGCCGAGAAATTAACCTCGCTTTGGATTGACTATCTCTTTTCCGCCCGATTGGTGCAGCAAGTTTAACGTCAAGCTCTCTAAGTGCGCTGCTGATCTTTAGGAAGACATCGCGCCTTCGACGCTCATGGCTTCTTCTGCGCGCATGGCGTCCATCAAGGGCCAAAGTTGATCTAATTCGTCCTTGTATAAGTCGCCGATCAACATGTCCGTGATATAACCCTTTAAGTGTGGATGACGCTTGACAAATTTGCCAAAGCTGAAGCCGTCATAAAACTCGCAAACGAGCCGGCGCATCCGGTTCATGCCCTTGAGGTATTCCTCCGTCCAGCAACCGAGCTGCGCGCCAGAAACGTCGCCACGTTGCAACCCCGCCACCACGGCATCCGCCGCCTTGGCCCCAGAGACCAACGCCAATAGGACTCCGGAAGAATAAAGGGGATCCAGAAAACCCAGCGCATCCCCCACCAGTACCCAACCCTCGCCTGCGATCTGTTTGGCTCGATAAGAGTATTCCTTCTGGGCTCGGAAAATGTCGCAGCGGGTGGCTCCTTGAAGCCGTGGCTGTAGGCCTGGGCATTTGGCGACCTGATCGAAGTAAATCTGCTCCAAGTCCTTGGTCGCATTTTCCTTGAAAAGATCGCGTTCCGAAGCGACCACGCCAACGCTGACAATATCCTCGTGCAGCGGAATGTACCAAAACCAGCCCTTTTTACCCTCCGTCTGAATGACCAAGGTGGCGCCTTCGTCCATGCCTTGATCCCGTTTGGCTCCTTTCCAATAAGTCCAAACGGCAGCTTTCTTGAGAACCGGGTCCCATTCCCTGAGGTTGAGCCGATCCATCAACATGGTGCTCATGCCGCTGGCATCAACAACGACCTGGCACGAAACTTGATGCTCCTGACCATCCTCTGTTTTAACGCGCACCCCCGTGGCGCGATCTCCGTCAAATATAACGTTGAGGACGCGAACGCCTTCAAACACCTTGACCCCATGCTGGCGAGAGTTGTTCAGCAGCAGCACATCAAATTCATCACGACGGACTTGCCAGGTTTGCGAACAGTCATGGGGTTTATGATCCCAAAAATAGAACGGTTCCGAGAGTTTTCCTGTGTCGGTGATGAACTGGACCGAGTATTTCTTGACGAAATGGCTGTGCTTGAGATGATCGAGTAGATGCAGACGCTGGAGCACCCAATACGTATCTGGGATTAAGGACTCGCCAATGTGAAACCGAGGAAAACGCTCGCGCTCGAACAGCACGACCTCGCGACCCTGTTGAGCGATGAGCGTCGAGGCTGTGCTACCGGAGGGACCGCCGCCAATCACAATGACTTCCGCTGAACGAGGAATGACTGATGCCATGGTTCAGGCTCCGTGCTTCTAAGGTTTCCAGGGACCATGAGCGGGTTCATGAGGTTCTCTCGCCAATTGCAACAAATGGGTTAGTTGCTGCAATTGGTGAATCGAGAGATGGCCAAGCTGCTGTTCGTGACAACGTTGCAATGGCTTTTGCAATGCCTTTAAGAGCGCCAGCCCTTTGGGAGTGATGCGGATCATCACCGAGCGCCGATCGTGTTCATTTCTTTGCCTGTCAAGCCATCCGGACTCCTCGAGTTTGTCAATGATACGGGTGATATCCGGAGCGCTCGAGACCAGTCGCTGGGCCAAAGACAGGGTGGGACAAGCCTGGGGATAGGCAGCTTGAAGCAAGCGCAACACGTTGTATTGCTGGGCGGTTAATCCATGCTCTTCAAACAGCCTGCTTTCCAACCATCGCAAACGATCATAGGTTCGCCAAAGGTTGAGAAAGGCTTCTTGAGCAAGCGAATCGAAGCGCGGCTTGCTGCGCGGCAAGCTCATCGAATGGGATGATCTGGCGTTCATTGCAGTGCATTATACTTGTTCAAACAAGTTTTGTCACGGCATTCAGCATCACTTGGAATGCGTTATCAGGGATGTTAAAATAATCAGGAATGAACCACACCGATGTTTTCATTTTCGAATGAAGAAACCCGTTGAAATCAAGCAAGGTTCATTAGGTCGCCAATTGATCTGGCAATGCAATGAGTGGTACAATATTTGCTAATTCCAAATGAATGCAATCCCTCTCACATGACTATCGAGAACCATCATGGAACTGAGCGATATTGTCAAAGAACTGGAAGAACAAAAAAAGAAGGGCAAACTCTCTGCCAATGAAGATGCTGAGGCGAAGTTACTGGATCAGGACCAGCCGAAGGAAACGCCAAGTGAAGCCGTTCCAGCCCAATTTACTCCGATAACAACACCGACGATCCCAGCAAGCGTCACGACCCTTCCCGTGGATCAATCCGTGGAGGGGCTGAAACGCACGATCCATAATATGTTCGTCAACAAAATTAAGCCTGAGGAAATCAATCGCTTGCCCGAAGATCGCCGGCGGAGCGAAATTCGCATGGCCCTGGAACAATTAATCGATGCCCAAACCCATCAACCCTTGAATTTCGTACAACGCAAGGAGTTGATCGAGAATTTGCTCGACGACATTTTGGGCTTTGGTCCATTGGAAAAAATCCTTCGCGATCCCACCATTGGCGACATCCTCGTCAATGGTGCCAAGCAAGTCTACGTCGAACGACGCGGGGTTCTGGAACCTAGCGACATCCATTTTCGAGATGATGCTCAATTGTTAGAAATCATTCAACGCATTGTCGCTCGCGTAGGCCGTCGCGTGAATGAATCATCCCCCATGGTGGATGCGCGAATGCCCGATGGTTCGCGATTCAACGCTATTATTCCGCCGCTATCGCTGGTGGGCCCGATGGTCAGCATTCGACGTTTTGGCGTGCGTCCGCTGCGCATTCCCGATTTGATTGCATTGAAGGCCATTACGCCGGAAATGGTGCAATATCTGGAAGGAGCCGTGCGCGGCAAACTGAATATCTTGGTGAGCGGCGGCACCGGGAGCGGCAAAACCACCTTGCTCAATGCCTTGTCGAGTTTTATTCCCCCCGACGAGCGGCTGATCACGATCGAAGATGCCGCGGAGTTGCAATTGCAACAAGTGCACGTGGGACGATTGGAAGCTCGCCCCGCCAACGTGGAGGGCAAAGGTGAGGTCTCCATTCGCGACTTGGTCAGAAATGCACTGCGCATGCGTCCCAACCGCATCATTGTCGGTGAATGCAGGGGGCCGGAAGCCCTTGACATGCTTCAGGCCATGAATACGGGCCATGAAGGTTCCATGACGACGCTGCACGCTAATAGTCCTCGAGACGCTTTGATCCGACTGGAAATGATGATCATGATGAGCGGCTTGGACTTGCCCCTCAAGGCCATGCGGCAACAAATCGCATCCTCCATCAACTTGATCATCCAGGTTGATCGCTTGTTGGGTGGTTTACGCAAAGTCACCTCCATTTCGGAGATCGTCGGTATGGAGCAAGAAACCGTCGTCATGCAGGAACTCTTTGTATTCAAGCAAACCGGATTGGACGTTCATGGCAGGGCGGTCGGTCAATTCGAGACCACAGGTGTCAACACGCACTTCGACTTGAAGATTCGCTCCGCGGGAACTCACTTGCCCCCCGAGATGTTCCGCAAACGGGCAATCATGGTTTGTTAACCAGGGGTGCTTTCGTCAATGAGCTACTGCGCTCTCGAACGTTACTGGAAGATGTGGAGGATATCCTTCGCTTTGTGCCAAAAGCCTTTATGGGGGCCTTGTGTGTTCATTTTCGCGGCATGTTGATGATTGATAACATGTTCAGCAAGGTGATGGATGTCCTTCAAGGCCGTGGAATGGACGTCGTGAATACGTAACGGGCGACCTTTGTTCGTGGCACCGGAGATGGCGGCATAGTCGTTTCGAATCACATAAATTTCTTCTGCGGGAACAAGTTTATGCAAATGTTGCAAGTCCAGCTCCTCATTAGGATTAAAGCGATTGACCACAAGGAATTGATGCCCCATGACGCCTTTTTCCTCTAATCCCTGACGAGCCAGGATCAAAGAGTGGATGGATGGAACCTTCTGCTCCGCCACGAGCACGATTCGATCCGCTGCGGACATGACGGCATAGAACGTTTCGTCCACGGCAAAGGGGATATCCACCACGATCACCTGTGCCAAGCGCCGCAGATAATCCAGCATGTGCAGGACGTCGCTGATCGGAAAAGTGTGAACTTGGCTGGACAGATATGGGCCGGCCAGGATGTGCAATTGAGAATCATACGGATGCAGGTAATCTCGAATGAGATTCAAGTCCATGCGCGAAATGTCAGTCAGTAGATCATGGGTGGTAAAGCGCGGCTTAAAGTCCAAACAAACAGCCAACTTCCCGACCTGCTGACCTAATTCGATCAGAATTGTGGACTTTTGCAATTGATGAGCGATCTCGTAGGCTAAATTGATGGCCGCCGTGGTCCCACCCGCTCCGCCGCTGACTCCTGAAACGGCGATGAGCTTGGATTCGCTGGCAATAAATCCGAATTGCCGCAAGATGCGCGACATTGCGTCTTCCATGTCGTGCGGCTGAATCGGCAAAGGAACGACCTGGGCTGCTCCTGCACGCATCGCAAGAAACACTGGCCCAAATCCTTTACTAACGTTGGTTAAAGCCAAGACGGGGCAACCATGAAAGGTGTTGTTGATCCGTTCGATTTGCTTGACGTCTTCTGCCTCGCGGACTTCGACAATGAACAGGGGTTTTTGTTCAGGATTAGGGTGAAGCCTTCCCAAGGCCGTTCGGGCATCGGGAAATTCAGCATCGATGGCTGCGGCGTGATTCGCAGCTTCACGGTGGATTTCAACTCTCGTCGTATCGCTGCATCCGATGAGGACGAGTTTCAATGGATACATGAAGTTGGCCTCGAGTTCAGTTTACCGCTTAAAATCAGAATCGCCACAGGCGAAAGGACAGTGCAAAGAGGACTCATGAACATCAATTATATGCAATGAAAATAATGCAAATCATATTCCGCACGTATTTTTTTGCCGATTTTCATGTGGTAATAAGTCATCTTGCATTGAGTTGACGGACAAAGTTTATCCCTGGTCTTAAGATTCATTTTTCTACCGAATTCAGCCATGTGTCAGTGTCAAAAGTTCGAGCACTAGGTGGCTTCCTGACACGCAATTGATCTGCTTGGTTGTTGCCTAAGTCAGAATCTGTCATTGGCACAATGTCATCACCAAACGATTTGTATCCCCATTTCGTCTCATTTGTGGCAGAGCATCTTCCTTTGCTGGGTCGTGTCGGCTTGTTTAAATATCAGCCATCGTTGACAATGGCTATCTGCAGGTGCCATTCAATGAAGTCCAACGCATTCAGATGGAAAGGATAAATCATGAAACGGATGGTGTTGATTAGCATCGCCATGCTGGCCTCGATCATGCCCTTAATCGCTGAAGAGATCGGCTTCATTGAAGATTTTGCCCTGGCCAAGGATCGTAACGACAGCTTGAAGCAACTTATCCCTGGTACGGAAGATTATTACTACTACCATTGTCTCCACTATCTCAATACCGAGCAATACACCAAAGTCGAACCGTTCACGCGGCCTTGGCAGGAACGGCATGGGCAGACGCCTCGATTAACGGAAATACAAACGCGACATGCCCTCCTGACCTATTCGTTGAACCAGCAAAAGACCTTAACCTATCTGAGGGAACATCTCGACTTGCACTTTGATCATCAACGCAGTCAAGCCAACGAAATACCGAATCTACCCACGACGCTCAACCCGCAACTCATCGCCCGAGATTCGTTGAAGACGATGTCGTTCAGTCGCTGGCATTTTCTTGAGAATTTTGAAGATTCTGCACTGGATTGGTTAGCGACAGAAGAACTGAGTTGGGAACGCCGGCGCCAATTGCTGCAGCGCGCCAAACTACCCGATCTGGCGAACTTGCCGCAGCTCGTGGCCGCCGATCTGCAGACTGAGCGATCTGGACCTTTTGGCCAAATGCCAATTCATCGGCAAATGACTTTGAGCCAACTTGAAGAGTTGCTCCGGCTTCGTCCCGCCCTTCTGAACGAGATGGCTTTCGTTCAAAGCGTTTTGCAGCGGTTGCAGCCGCATGCCGATGAGGATTGGCGCCGCGATCCTGAACGCATGCGGGCATTTTTAGATCGCATGCTGTCCTTTGTTCGACGCTTGGCCCCGGTTCATAACACGCTCAAGGCTCACGTGCTCTATCATCGCTTGTTCCATGACCGCAGCATGGGACAGTATGAGCGCGCCTTGTTCCTGGAGTATTTGCAACTACCCCGACATCAACCCTACATGGCCCGGAGGCTTCTCGAATCGCAGGAGGCCCGCCAATTTCCCGTGGACATGAATGCGGATCAAACCGCGGTAACGGGGCTGGGTCCAATCGGATCGGACGAACCCCTGGTTCGAGACTATCTCAAACATTTCTTGGTAAACGCCAATTCACCGCAAGAATTTACTCCCTACATCCAAGACGTCTATTTGCGGCATCTCTTCGCGGAGACCAAAATTGAAAACGGGCTAGGCGACCCCGAACAATGGGCATCGCAACTGCCGCCGGAAATGTTCAAGGCGCTGCGCGAGCGCGTCGATATCGACTTCGAACCCGCGAATAAAATGCATTTCCTCGCCCAAGAGCCTGTTCAGCTTCAATTACAGGTCAAGAACGTTCCGACGCTGATCATCAAGGTGTATGAAATCAACACCATGAATTATTACCGTGAACACAAGAAGGAAGTGAACACGGACATCAATCTCGATGGCCTGGTCCCCAATGCTGAACGCACCGAGAAGTATAGCGAACCGCCCCTACGGCGCATGGCCAGGCGGTTCGATTTTCCCGAACTGGCCAAACCAGGCGTTTACGTCGTGGATTTCATCGGGGGAGGCAAGAGCAGCCGAGCGTTGATTCGCAAGGGACGGTTGCGGCCGATCGTCAATATCACCCCGGCTGGCCATCAGGTATGGGTCGTCAATGACGCCAATCAACTGGTCAAGGACGCAGCCTTATGGATCGGCGGCCAGGAATATCAGGCGGAACCCGATGGTTCGATCTTCGTCCCGTTTAGCACCAGCCCTGCGCCTCAACCGATTATCCTCCGTCAAGGTGATTTCGCCAGTCTGGATTACATGCAGCATCAAGGGGAAGATTATCAATTGATGGCTGGTATTCATGTCGACCGGGAATCCTTGTTGACGCAGCGCACCGCCCAACTATTGATACGACCTGGACTATATCTCAATCATGTGCCCGTGTCCCTGAAGCTGCTCGAAGACGTCAGTTTACGCATCACGGCCATCGACCAGGATGGCATCGCAACGTCGTCGACGATCCGGAATTTCAAATTGTTCGAAGACCGCGAGACGACGCATGAATTCCGGGTTCCACCGCGGCTGGCTCAATTGAAGGTCATGCTCCAGGCCAAGGTAAAACATCTGAGCCAGGGCAAAACGATTGATCTTGCCGCCCAGGAGACCTTTACCCTAAACGGCGTGGACAAGCAGAAAAAGACCGAGACACTGCATCTGTCACAATGGGGATCGCAGTTCGTGCTCGAGCTGCGCGGCCGAACTGGCGAAGAGCGCGTGGATCGCGTCGTTCAATTGAGCATTAAGCACCGGGATTTCAAGGAACCCGTTCAAGTGACGCTGAAGACCGATGATAAAGGGCGAATCCACTTAGGCTCGCTTCCTGACATTACGGATATACAAGCGACCGGACCCGATGGCGTCGCTCAAAAATGGGACATGCCTCGCAATCATTTCACTTATCGGCAAATCGTCCACGCCGCTCAAGGAGAGGTCATACGCCTTCCTTATTTGGGTTCGCTGAATGAAATGACCCGATCCGAGTTTGCACTCTTTGAGATGCGCGGTGCGTTTTACACCGTTGATCGTTTCGCCAACCTCAAACTCAGCGAAGGCGTTTTGGAGATCCATGGCTTGCCGGCAGGCGATCACCGACTGACACTGAAACGGACTGGTGAAACGATTTTCATTCGCGTGGTGGCTGGCGAGTCTTTGGTTGGCCACCTTTTGGGCAAAATACGTTTCGTCCGCCAGGAAAGCCTCAAACCAGTCCAAATCAAGAGCATCCAAACGAATGACGAGGAATTGGTCATCCGCCTTGGAGACATGTCGCCATTCACACGTCTACATCTGTTTGCGACCCGCTATCAGCCTGCCTTTTCGGCCTACGCCAACTTGGGCAAAGTCAGCGACGCGGAATTGGATGCTTCCATGCCGTCATTTGCGCATTCCATGTACCTCACCGGTCGCGATATCGGCGATGAATATCGCTACGTTCTCGATCGCCGGCTGCATCAAAAATATCCAGGCAACCTGCTCGAACGGCCAACGTTGCTGCTCAATCCTTGGGCAATGCGCTCGACGGAAACCGCCGAGCAATCCGTTTCCACCGGAACGGATTTCGGCGAGGGCGTGCTGGAAGGTCCCGGAAAATCCATGGCGCCTCGTAAGCCGCGTATGGAAATGAAAAGTCCTTCCCCGGCGGGTGATCTAGCCAACCTCGATTTTCTTGCTGATGCGTCCGCAGTCTTGTTGAATCTCGTTCCGGACAAGGATGGTTTAATCAAGATCAAGCGAAAGGACCTTGGCCCGCATTCGATGATTCAAGTCGTGGCTGTGGACCCGCTGTACACGTACATGCGCGGGATCACGTTGCCAGAACAACCGATCAAGCTTCTGGATTTGCGCATGAGGCAGGGCTTGGACTCGAAGGAACATTTTACGCAACAGAAGCAGATCAGCGTCTTGGCGCCCAAACAGACTTTCATACTGGAGGATATGCTTTCCAGCCGATTCGAAGCCTATGATCATCTAGCGAAAGTCTATGGTCTCTACAACACGTTGTCGAATAACCCAACTTGGGTCGAGTTCAATTTCATCTTGAATTGGCCCAAACTCAAACCCGAAGAGAAACAAACCCTCTATTCGAAATATGCATGCCATGAGCTCAACTTCTTCCTTTACAAAAAAGATTCCGCCTTTTTCCAAACTGTCGTGAAACCCTATTTGGTCAACAAGAAACACAAGACCTTCATGGATCATTGGCTGCTAGAGGGGGACTTGAGTTCGTTCCTCGATCCTTGGGCTTATGAGCGACTCAATACAGTTGAAAAAGTCCTGCTCGCGCAGCGCATCATTGGTGAAGCGGCCAAGACGGGGCGGTACCTGAACGACCTTTATCGCCTCCAGCCACCCAATCTCGATCGTATTCAATTGCTCTTCGACACCGCTGTACGCGGAAGTGGCTTGGAAGCGGAGTCGCCATTGGGAATTCCACCCGCCTTACAGAGGCTTGAGTTGCTGGAAGAAACCAGGAAAAATCTGAAAGGCGAGATGCCAAAACCGCAGACGGCCGCGCCGGCACCCGGAGGTGCCGAAGGTGGCGGGGGCGGTGGGTTAGGTCGAAGCGTTGAAGATAAGGCGCCCACGGATCGGCAAATGGATGCAGATCGCTCCAAGTCAGTCCTGAGAGATGAAGCATTGAAAAAGCGCTCGGGAGCCACGAAGGAGATGGAGAAAGCCGATGAAATGAATTGGCAAACCGACCCGAAGCAAGACGCTGCCCATTTCGTCAATGAGCGTGCGCGCCGCCAATTGCAACAATTGTATCGCCGACTGGATGTCACCATGGAATGGGCGGAGAATAACTATTACCACCTTCCCATCCAACAGCAGATGGCCGACCTCGTGAAGGTGAATCCCTTCTGGTTGGATTATTTAAAACACGATGGCCGCAGTCCATTCTTGACCCGGCATCTCGCCGAAGCCGCCAACCATTTCACCGAGATGATGTTCGCCCTGTCCGTGATTGATTTGCCTTTTGAGCCAGGAAAACACGAAGTGAAATATGAAGGGCAGCGCATGACCTTCATTCCCGCTTCGCCTGTCATTGCCTATCACGAGGAAGTTCGTCCCGCCCAGGCGGGCCAGGCGCCCGCGTCGATCCTGGTCAGCCAGAATTTCTATCGGCATGGCGACCGCTATCGGACCGAAAATGGCGAACAACTCGACAAGTTCATCACCGATGAATTCATCATCCAAACGATTTATGGCTGTCAAATCGTGGTGACGAACCCATCGCCCTCGCCGCAGAAGTTGTCCGTGCTCTTGCAACTCCCCATGGGGGCGCTCCCTGTCGAACAAAGTCATTACACACGCACGGTGTTGCTCGCCCTGGAACCTTACCGCACGACGACCATCGACTATTTGTTTTATTTCCCCTTTGCCGGGACATTTAACCACTTTCCCGTCCACGTCGCCAAAAATGAAGCGCTGGTCGCCTATACGCCGCCATTCACTTTCAAAGTCCTGACCAAGCCATCCAAGGTGGACACGGCCTCCTGGGATTACGTCTCCCAGTTTGGCAGCAACGAGGACGTCTTGGCCATGATGAGAAGGGAAAACCTCAACTCGTTGAATTTGGATCTGATTGCGTTCCGGATGCGCGATCGCGCCTTTTTCGATGCCGTGTTGCAACTCCTTGATGACGCCCATGTTTATCAGCACACGCTTTGGTCCTATTCGATCCATCACAACAGCGTTCCCAGGATTCAGCAATACCTGGCCCATCAGGATTCGATCATTCACGAATGCGGCGGCCCTTTGCAATCCCCCATTCTGACGATCGATTCCATCGCTCGGCATCTCTTCGAACATCTGGAGTACAAGCCCTTGATCAACGCCAGGGCACACTCTCTGGGCAAGCGGCGGCAAATCGTCAACAAGCGCTTCCATGAACAGTATCAAAGTTTCATGAAGCAGCTCAGTTATCAACGAACCCTGGATGACAACGCTTATCTTGCCCTGACGTATTACCTGCTGCTTCAAGATCGGATCGAGGAAGCCTTGGCTGCATTTGCCCGAGTCGATCCCGCCAAAGTGGCCACGCGATTGCAATATGACTACTGTGCCGCCTATTTGGATCTGTATCAAGATCAACCGACCAAGGCCCGGGTCATTGCCACGACGCATCTCCAACACCCCGTGGATCGTTGGCGCAACGCCTTTGCCGCCATCGTCAATCAGCTTGATGAACTTGAAGGCAAACCAGGCCGGGTGGTTAATCCTGAGGATCGAGATCAACAGCAAGGCATGCTTGCCTCGAAGGAAGCAAGCTTTAACTTCACCATTGACGCCAAGACCATTCACCTCGCCTGGCAAAACCTGTCCTCGGTCCGGGTGAATTATTACTTGATGGACGTCGAGCTGCTCTTTAGCCGCAATCCGTTTACGCAGCAGACCGGGAATCAATTCCTTTCCATCAAGCCCAATGAGACGCAAGAAGTGAAACTGCCTGCTGCCGAAACGAAGCTGGCGATTCCGCTGCCGCAGCATTTGACTCAGAAAAACGTCATGGTCGAAGTTCAAGCCGCGGGCAAGTCGCAATCTCTGCCTTACGTCGCCAACGCTATGAACGTCGTCATGAATGAAAATTATGGCCAACTTCGGGTAGCTGATGCCTCTGGCAGCAAGGCGCTGGCCAAGGTCTACGTCAAGGTCTATGCCCGCATGGCCGATGGCGAAGTGAAGTTTTACAAGGATGGGTACACGGATTTGCGCGGCCGCTTTGACTATGCTTCGGTAAGCACGCCCGAACAAAAGCCCGTACAGCGCTTTGCCCTGCTGATCTTGAGCGAACAGCATGGCGCTCAGATTCGGGAGGTGGCTCCGCCTCAACAGTAAGTCTAATGGAAGGACACGGCCACCCTGGAAGATGGATGGAACCTGGCCCAAGCCACGGTCATTTCGGCAAGGTGAGTTGGAAACAAGCGCCGGCGCCGTTTTGGCTCGGCTCAAGGGAAAGGGAACCACCCAGAAGTTGAGCCCAACGTCGAGCCAGGGCGAGTCCCAGACCCACGCCCTCGGAAGTCACGTGGATGGACTGCCCGCGCTGAAAGGGTCGAAAGATGGCTTGACGCTCCGAGGTTGGGACGCCTGGTCCATGATCCTCGACGGCCATATGAACGTTCTGTGCGTCTTGCTTGACACGCAGCACGATCCGATCGTCACCTGCCTTTTGGCTATATTTGCAGGCATTATCGATCAGGTTGCCTAGGATTTGCTCGACTAACACGGGGTCGGTCTGCAAGATCACGCCTGCCAGGGAAGGCTCGGCTTGGACCACGAGCTTTTTCCCCGTCTGTTCGCATCGATCCTTCCATGCAGACTGCACTTGTTCGATCAGAGATTTCAGTGAAGCCGGTTTCCGGTCCAACTTGGTCGACCGATTTTCGAGCCGTGAATAATCGAGCACGTTCGAGATGAGCCGGTGAAGCCGTTCCGCTTCCTGATGGAGTGTTTTCAGATACTCATTCTTTTTGGTTTCATCCTCGATCAAGCCGCTCGTGAGCATGTCGGAATAGAGCCGCAGCGTGGTGAGAGGCGTGCGCAATTCGTGCGTCACCGTGGAGATAAAGCGGATGCGTCGATCGGATAAATCGATCAGCGACCACCCCCCAAAAGCGACGGCCAACAGCGCGATCGTGGCGGCCATCCAGGCCAAGGATAAGCCGATGCACAGCGGCGACCAGGATTCCATGTCGGGAATGGTGAGCGGTTCGTTTGGCTCCAATGCCAAGGGAAGGGCGGTCATCGACTGTTCAGGGTGATCGGGAACGGCTTGACGCATGGCTGTTAGCGTGGCATGGGGGAAGAGATCATGGACGCTCTCGGCAAGTTCCAGGGATAGCGCTTTCCAGTCCAAGACAAAACCTTGACAGAAATAATCATCCCCCATCTGCACCAGCCTGGCCATCAGGAGCGATTCCCGTTCCTTGTTTTGGCTATCAGCAAGCCAAATGGGCTGAATAACTCCGGTGCGCACGGACAAGGATTCCTTGCGCTGAACGTCGTTTGGCATTTGATTAAAGTTATTGCGATTGCTGGGGGATTGTTCGATTTGGGCTTTTTGCATGTATCGGCTTTGAAATTCCTGATCGACGAAACCGCCTTTCTGACCAGAAGCTCCGCCCTGTTTTGGCAGCGGTACAATCAGTTGTTGCTGCGGTGGCGGTTCGGAGCCTGTAGCCACTTGCGAAGGAGGCAGTTCATCCATGGCCGTTTGCTGCACTGGTTCAAAGGCCAACAGCGGAATTTGCTGCTGCAGCCATTGTTTGAAGAATTGGTGATCGAGCCGCTGTTGAAGGCTGAGGAATAGGGCTTTGCGTTCATCGGTCACGTTTTCGCAGTTCGTCAAAACCGGGTTGGCCAGAAGGGATGCCCGATCCACCTCATTGAGAACTTGCGGCGACTCCCAAATCGTGGGCACAGCCAAGGGCGACACCTGAAAATGAAGCAAAACCCATGTCGGGAGCGGCTCATCCAACAAGGGAGATGGCTGCAAGGTTTCGCCTGTCCGCCAGGTCTTTCCCTGACGAATCAGCGATTGATGGTTAGCATAGAGGGCTCGGTAATGATTGAAGGGCCGGTTGGCCTCTCGAGCCAGCACGGGAAAGACGCGGCTATCCAGACGCCACAAGGCCAGGCGGAGTTTTTGGTTCCTTTCTTGAACGGCACGCGTTTTACGCTGTTCATTTTCCAGTTCCAAGGCCATGAACGTGGCCCAGGCCAATCCGCCGGTGACCAATAGGGCGATGGTCATGAAGCTAAGCCAGGCGCCCCAATGCGCGCGGAGCCAACGTTTCATGAGGTTTTCTCCCCGTTGGTTTCAATGATCCAGTCAGGGCCAGCCATGTATCCTTGGGATCGAATCGTGACGATGGCATCGCTTTCGGTTCGTCCAGCGAGTTCGCGAATTTTCCCGCGAAGCCTGGCAATGTGCATGTCGATGGTGCGTGTTTCCAGGTCCTTACTGTTCAGACCCCAAAGTCTCGTCAGGAGTTCCTCGCGGGTCACCACGCGGTCTTTTTGCGCGAGCAAGTAATGTAGCAAAAGGGCTTCCGTTTCCGATATATCCTCGCATTGGCTTTTCGAACGACTGATTTTGCGAAGGCTGAAGTCGATGTGAACGCGCCCCCAGCGGGCCAACTTGGGGCCATCCTCAATATGAATGCTTCGACGAAGCACCGCCTCGACTCTCGCTAGGAGTTCCCGAGCTGAAAAGGGCTTGACGACATAATCATCCGCGCCCAGATTCAATCCCCTGACGCGGTCGTCCTCCGTCCCCCGGGCCGTCAGGATGATGACCGGCAGGGTGGGTTTCTGCTGGCGCAAGCCGATCAGAACGTCCAGCCCATCCCGCTTGGGAAGCTGCAGGTCCAACAAGACCAGGTCGACCCCTGGCATGCTGGCTTGGGTCAACCCTTCCTCGCCATCCACAGCGGGAATCACCTCATAACCAGTCAGCGACAGGGCATCGCAAACCCCGCGCCGAATGGCTGGGTCATCTTCCACAACGACGATGCGACGCTTGCTCATGAGGCACCTGGTTGATTAACGCTCATCCTTGCCCATTGCAGGATCAAGGATGAGCTTGCTTCCATTATAACCCAACCAAGGATGAAATGTTCCCCTTGGATTACTTGACCGTGAAGGCGCTGAGCTGCATCTGCCGATCCAATTCCACCTTGAATTGATAATTGATGGCCATGGCCTTCTCGCCACTGCTATTCGGCTCAACCACCATGTCCCAGCGCAGCAGGTTCTTGGTTCGCTCTTCACGCAGATACAGCGGATCCTTGCTCAATTCGGGGGCCTGTTGAACAAGCGTCACCGCCACGGTTTGGTTTTCGGAATAGGGCAAGCGATCCCACACTTGCAGCTTGACCGCTTGGGCTTTGTAACTGCTCACGAGAATGCGGTAGTCGAACCGTTGCACCTGATTACCGCCCTGCATGGTCTTAGCCTTGTCGATGAGTCGTCTTTGCACTTGTAGTTGCGGATCAACGCCGAACCCGGCGGTGAATTGTTCGCCAATAGCCACCAGGGGAAGGACGGATCGGCCCACGAAGTCATTGCCGAAATACATCGTGGCTTCACCCGGCAACAGCACATAGTCGCTTTTGTTGACCAGGTTGGCTTGACGATAGACGTGCGGCGTCAGCACGGGGACGGCTTTGTAGTAGAAATCAGGCGCCAAATCGAGCCGAGTAATTTGCAGGACTTGTTCATCGCGGCGCGAGGGGATGCTCAACTTGGAGGGCAGGTTATAGGTCACCGTGGGGCCTTCCTTGAAGCTGGCCAATTCGTCGCTGCCCAGGTTCAATCGATCTTGATCCTGATCGTTCAGCATCGCGATGTCGCACCATTGCTCCAAGGCGGCGGCGTCATTGATCGTTTTCGCGGCATCCAGGGCGCGATTGGCGTTGTATTCTTGCTGCGCCTTGCCACGCAATTGCTGCGATTGTTGCTCAAGCTGTTTAAAATTCATCGGCCCGCCTGCTTGCACTTGACCTCCTCGAGTGGGAGCCATGGGGGATACAGCCACTTCGAGCATCTTGAGGCTGGGCGGCGCGGCATTCAACATGGGTTGGGCCGTGGACAGGATCAATTGCACGTGGTTCCAATCTTCGCCTGAGTTCTGCGCGATGGCGGCCAGGTATTCGAGCTGAACGGGTTCATTCACTTTGTTGGCGCGAAGTTTGTATTGCGGGTTCCAGGTGGCATTCGTCACCAAATAATTCAATTTGACTTTGCTCGCTGGCTGAATGGACTTATCCACGACGATCACGGCGTCGATTTCCGCTTTGCCTCCCCGCGTAGCCACTTCACGCAATTGTCTTTGGGTAAATTCTATCTGATCATGATTGCTAGCTTTTTGCTGCTGGATCGTGACCAGTTCCGTAGCTTTTTGCTTGCGCGTGTTCATGATGAACTCAGCTAGCTTGATCGTTGCTTCACTATTAAGCAGCCCCTTGTCGGTAACTTGCTGAAGAGTTGCTGCCGTGAACGATTCCAGCTTGCCGATCGTTTGCACATTTTGTTCGAGCGTGGTGATCTCGGACTGGAGACGCTCATCCAGTTGCTGAAGCTCCTTCAGCTTGGCCTGGAGTTTGCGGACCTCCTCCCGAGTATCCTCGGCCACGACGCGGGTGCGTGAACGCGTCGCCAGGATGCGCGTCCCGTTCACAGCTTCGGAATAGAGCGACGCCTCTTGGAGAGTGGGTGGCAAATGCTTCACCTCTAATTCGAACATGCCGATGCCTTCAGGCACGTCCACTTCGCGCGTCACCAACGCATTGGTCCGATATACCGTGACGCTCATGATTCGGCTCACGGCTTCCTTCGTGATGACATTCGGCTCGCTGCCCCAGGCCAATAGGGGAGCCGCTGCAATCGCCACCAGAACACTAAACCATCGGCTTTTCATGATCCATCCTCGCTTGATTGGAAATTAGAGTCTTCTGCCACATCGATCAGGATTCACCGAGCAGTGCTTGTCCCGTCGTTACAAGCGACCGTCAATGAAATCCATTCTAGCTTGTTCGCGGGGTGGGTGATGTAACAGGTCTGTAAAGTCCAGGGGAGATGCAGTCAGTGCTGATTCAAGACGGGTACAGACGAGGGAGATGGCATGAGAGGCTAATGGAATCAGCGGCGGCCCAGGTCGAAATCGACGCGGCCCATGTAGAGATTTTTGCGGTCGCCTCTCTCAAAATAATCCTCGAGCATGACGGGTAGACTTGGGACCACGATCTTCTTGAAGGTTTGCCCATAAGGGGAGCCGGGATTGAGGCGTATTTCCACTGGGATTTCAAAATCGACCATGCTCGAGTGAAGCCAAATGCTAAGCTGCTTAAAACCCGCGGCCTTGATGACGAATTCATTGCCTCGAACCTGCTTGGCCGTCAACATGGCGGGCCGATTCAAGGAGCCAGTCAAATCGCTGCTCGTGATCCAATAAAAGCGCTGATCGGTGGTGCGGGTGCTTTTGATCTCATCTCCCAGATTCGTTCGCGTGATGTCCTCTCTGCCCAAATCGGGGAGCCCGCGCGAACGTTGCTTGCGGCTCATCCAGTCAACAATCAGGGGAATCTCCTGCTCATACCGCTCAAATCCTCGACCGTAATACTCGACGAAGAGACTCGGAAACCCGCGCTGAACCCAATAATCAAATACCGCTTTATTTTCCTTCGGAC
>JAANMX010000590.1_pt1 | contig 47285 bp, 42 predicted proteins | sample 7279681 | NCBI WGS metagenome assembly JAANMX01 (sample SAMN14094542, study PRJNA606508) | bioreactor metagenome | isolation source: A lab-scale SPAN reactor treating ammonium-rich wastewater day 351 | place: Ireland: Galway | collected 2018-01-01
GATTCAACGAAGGCTGTTGCCGCAACGCCTTCCCTCATACGCGGCAATGGACATTGACGCGAGTTCCATTCCCGCCTTTGAGGTGGGGGGTGATTATTACGATGTTGTCGAACTTGACGACAACAAGTTTGGCATTGTCGTCGGTGACGTTTCGGGAAAGGGAATTTCAGCCGCCTTTTACATGTCTGAAGTAAAAGGCATTTTCCAGTCGCTCAGCCGTTTGTATCCTTCACCGCGGGAATTCATGATCAGGGCAAACGAAGCCCTCTCAAGCTCTATTGACAAACACTCTTTTGTTAGCTTAATTTATGCTGTTATCGACCTGGCCAGCGGCACGCTGACGTTAGCGCGTGCCGGACATTGTCCGCTGTTGCACCTTTCGGAGGAGAACGCTGCCTACCTTCGTCCCGGCGGAATGGGACTCGGACTTTCTAACGGAACAGCATTTGCACAAAGTATCGAAGAGAGTATAATCCACCTCAACCCCGGCGATGTATGCGTGTTCTATACCGACGGCATCACCGAGGCGCGGCGGGGCGACGACGATGAGTACGGGTATGATCGGTTGATGCACACGGTGATAGGATCGAAACAAGAGAGTGCTTCGGCGCTCAAGGAGCATATCCTGCACACAGTGCGGTCGCACGCCGACAAGCCGGAGAATGACGATGACATGACGGTGGTGGTACTCAAATGGCGGGGTGGGGGTTCACAGAAGTCTGCATGATTTTTTTCGGAGGAATCTCGAATGAATGAATTCAAAATCGCCCAGCGCGAGGCAAGCAATGTGAATGTGCTTGAGTTGAAAGGATATCTGGACGCGCACACCGCGCCGAAACTGGAGGAGGCGTTCCAGACTCTCCTGAAAACGAATCGCACGAACATTGTCGTCAACTGCAAAGATCTCTCGTATATAAGTAGTGCGGGGCTTGGTGTGTTTATGGCTTATATCGAGGATGTCCGCAACAAATCAGGGGACATCAAGCTGACGAATATGTCGAACAAGGTGTACAATGTGTTCGATCTGCTGGGCTTTCCGCTTCTGTACGAGATTTTCAAAGACGAGTCGGAAGCCGTGAAAAAATTCAACGACAAGAAATAAGGGCTTTCTGACGGCATTGCTGTGAAGAAACAAACCCTGAAAATAGAGAGCAAAACCGAGCAGCTGATCACTGTGCGCAACTTCGTTTCACAGGCGGCGTATGCGTCCGGGTTCAACGACGAAGACGTGAGCAAAATCGCCCTCGCAGTTGATGAAGCCTGCACGAACGTCATCAAGCATGCGTATCAGTATGACGCAAAGAAGAAGATCACAATAACCGTTGGCGATTCGAACGGCAACTTCGAGGTATCGATTGTTGACAGCGGCAAGCAATTCGATCCGAAGAGAATCAAACAGCCCGACATGAAGGAGTACCTCAGTTCGTACCGCCGCGGCGGGCTAGGCGTGTATCTGATGAAATCCTTGATGGACAAAGTAGAATACGATATCGAGCCGGGCAAACGCAATCAAGTCCGTCTTATTAAACAACTTCCCCGTTAACTCGTCTCCTCCGTGCATGGCAACGGCACGTCGCACATCACGTTCTTCCGCCTCATCCTCGTATGAGAGCTACTTCGAACACACCGCGTTGTTCGAGTTCAGCAAAGTCATCAACTCGTCGCTCGATCCCCGCTTCATCTACAGTCATATTCTTCTCACCATCATGGGGAAGATTTTGTCATCGAAGGGGATGGTGATTGTCGAAAAGGAATCCCGACACTTCAACGTCGTCATGGCGAAAGGATTCTCGCAAGATGTTGTTGGAACATCAATGCATATCCGGCAAATTCCGCCGTCCATTTTCCTTGTCGACAAAGTGAACGCGGCAAAATACCCGTGGGTGAAATTCTTCAAGAGACTCGGGGTGAAAATGCTGCTGCCGATGTACATGGCCGACACACCGATCGGGCTGCTGGCATTTGGCGAGAGATTTTCGAAGAAGAAGCTTCACTCAAGAGAGGTGACCTACCTTCGTTCGCTGGCGAACATTTCCGCAACTGCCATTGAAAAGAGCCGGACATTCGATGAGTTACAGCAAGTCAACCGGAAGCTGGATCGGAAGATTCAGGAACTGAACACGCTGTTCGATCTGAGCAAGGAATTCGGTTCGCTGCTTGATGCGGAGAAGCTGATCCGCCTGCTCGAGTTTTCACTGCTCGGTCAGGTTGGCGTCAACCGCTACATTATTTGTCTGCGACAGGGAAGTGATGTTCGGGTTGCCGCATCGCGGGTTGACGGCCCCGTGCCGCAGGCGGAATTGCTGCAGACGCTGTTCAAGTTGAAGGGGACGACACCCGTTACCAATCTTTCCGCGAGCGGAGTGCAGAACGCCCGCGATGTTCTGACGGGATTGAAAATGGCACTTGTTGTGCCGATGGGTTTGCAGGGCGAAAACAAAGGCTTGATGATTCTGGGAGAACGTCTCTCCGGAAATCCGTACGAGGAAATCGACTACGAATTCCTGACCTCGCTCGCAAATCTCGCTATCATATCTCTTGAGAATGCGAGACTCTTCAAAGAGGCGATTGAAAAGCAGAGGATGGAAGATGAGTTGCTGATTGCGCGGGACATCCAAAAGGGGCTTCTGCCCAGTGTACTGCCTTCAATTCCGGGCTTCGATATTGCAGCCGCTAATATTTCTTCGAAGCAGGTTGGCGGCGACTACTACGATGTCATTCCCGCCGACAACAACCGGCATGTAATTGCCATCGGCGATGTATCGGGAAAGGGAACGCCAGCCGCGCTGCTGATGGCAAGCATTCAAGCAAGTATCCGGGCGCTGGTGCCGTTGAATCTGTCGCTCAGCGAACTGACCGGCAGGGTTAACGACCTCATGTGTGAAAACACAGGCGGCAACAAATTCGTCACGTTCTTCTGGGGGTTCGTAAATCCTGTTGCGATGACGTTGAACTACGTGAACGCCGGACACAACTATCCGTACCTCATTCATGCCGACGGTTCCATTGACAGGCTTGATAAAGGGGGGATGATTCTCGGCGTGCTCAAGACAGTCATGCCGTACGAAGAGGCGACCGTGAAACTCAAGCACGGCGACCTGTTGTTGTTATTCACCGATGGCGTCAGTGAGGCGATGAGCCACGACTCGATGGAGTACGGCGAAGAACGCATCGAGGCTGTGCTGAAGAAACACGGCTGCGAACCGGCCCAACGCATCATCGACCTTCTGCATGAAGATATCATCCAGCATGCCGACGGGGCGCAGCAATCCGACGACATCACGATGATGGTGTTGAAGGTGGCATGATCTCGAAAACGCCGTGCTGTTCCGGCACAGTGTAGAATTCCGTTCATTATTTCATTACACAATATGGAAGGAATACTATGGCACACACCTACGAACAACTCAGCAAAATGACCGTTACCCAGCTTCGGGAGATTGCCCAAGGAATCGAGCACGAGGCGGTCAAGGGTTTCAGTACAATGCACAAGGAGAAACTCCTGCCTGCACTCTGCACGGCGCTCGGCGTTGAAGCACACGTCCATCATGAAGTGAAAGGCATCAACAAGGTGGCCGTGAAAGCCGAAATCAAGATGATGAAAGCAAAACGTGACGCGGCGTTGAAGGAAAAGAACTACACAGAGCACAAGCAAGCGCTGCGGAGAATCCACGACCTGAAGCGTGCATTACGGAAGGCGATAGTATAAAGTCGGCATCCGGCAGCTCCCTGACCGTGCAGCAAATGTTCTTTCACGCATCGGCCCGACAGTCTGTGCCGGTTCCGGCATTCCGGGAAGATTTACTCTTCACTAAGGAGAAGAAGCTATGTCCGGTTTCAAGTCGAGCGGGTACAAACGGGTCCGGTATTTTGAAGGAAAGATGCTCACTGTCGATGATCTCGCGACGGAACAGAATTATCATCGTGAGAAGCAGAAGTTGCACAACAAAGCATTGCACGGGGCAGGCATTGTTTCGGGTTTGGAAATCAGCGTCAAAGGTACATCACTCAGCGTAAACCCGGGCCTCGCGCTTGATCCCTTTGGCAACGAAATCCTTGTGCCCGGTTCCGTTCGTCAGAATCTACCCTCCGGAAAGAAGACTGTGTACGTCTGCCTTGCGTATTCCGAGCGCGAAACTGATCCCGTCCCTTCCGGGCAAAGAACCCAGTACAGCCGGACTGAGGAGGGATTTACGTTGTTGATCGAAACAGCGCCGGGGCAGGACTGCATACCCATTGCACGACTCGTGAAAACAGGCAACAGGTGGCGAACCGACAAAAAGTTCAAGCCCCCGCGAACAAGGTAGTCGTCGATCGGCGTGACTTTATCTTCTCCATAACCATCCAGGAAAGAACGAATATGTTCATCAGGATACTGAGTGTCGTTGCCGGTCTGTTGTGCTGCGCAACGCCCGGACTTGCACAGATAAGCCAGTCATCTTTCACCCGGGCCGACTCGCTGCGCGGCATGTTGACTCCCCTGCGTACCTGCTACGATGTAACGTACTATCATCTCTCGGTTAAGGTGGATACGGCAACACGCTCGATCGAGGGATTCACTACAATCAAGTTCAATGTTGTGAATGACTTTGATGTATTGCAGGTGGATTTGTTCGAGAATATGAAGATTGGCCGGATACTGTTTGAGGGGAATGCTGAACTGCAATACGAACGGGAGCATGCCGCCGTGTTTGTCCGCTTTCCGAGAAAGCTGAAGCGAAAAGGCGTGCATGAGATTACGATTCACTATTCCGGCACCCCTCAGGAAGCACAGAGGCCACCGTGGGGCGGAGGATTTACATGGGCACGCGACGGCGAGGGGAATACCTGGGTTGCCGTTACGTGCCAGGGTTTGGGTGCAAGCTCATGGTGGCCCAACAAGGATCATCAATCGGACGAGCCGGACAGCATGATGATCAGCGTGACGGTTCCTTCGAATCTCATGAATGTCTCCAACGGCCGCCTGCGGAAAATGGAAGATTTGCCGGACGGCTCGACCAGATACGATTGGTTCGTCAGTTATCCGATTAACAACTACAATGTTACGCTGAACATTGCCCGCTACGCCCGCTTCAGCGATGTGTATGTAAGCGGGAAGGATACGCTTACGCTCGACTACTACGTTCTTCCCGAAAATGTGGCCAAGGCCCGCAGGCAGTTCGAGCAGGTGAAGCCAATGATGAAATGCTTCGAACACTATTTCGGGCCGTATCCGTTTGTTCGAGACGGCTACAAACTTGTGGAGTCGCCGCATTTGGGAATGGAGCATCAGAGCGCCGTTGCGTACGGCAACAACTACTTGCAGGGATACAGGGGCAGATCATCATCCGAGGTGGGACTGATGTTCGATTTCATCATCATTCATGAAACGGCCCATGAGTGGTGGGGGAACAGCGTCACATCGAACGACATCGCCGATATGTGGATTCATGAGAGTTTTGGCGCGTACGCCGAAGCCGTGTACGTTGAGTGTCTGTTCGGGTATCATAAGGCGATGCAATACGTGAACGGAAAGAAATGGAATGTGCAGAACGACCGTCCCATCATCGGCACGTATGGCGTTCATCAACGCGGCTCCGGCGACATGTACGACAAGGGACAGCTTGTGCTGAACACGCTGCGGCACGCCATCAACAATGATTCCCAGTGGTGGGATATCGTGAAGAGCATTGCGCAGCGGTTCAGATACAGTTCTATCGATGCAGAGGATATTTTCAGGCTTGTCAACGAAAAGACGAAATCGGATTACACCTATTTCTTTGAACAATATTTCAAAAGTACAAAACCGCCCCGGCTTGAGGCAGCCTTGACCAAAAAGGGGGCTGCCGTTGAACTGCGCCACCGATGGGTTGCAGATGTAGAGGATTTCCGTATGCCCGTCAAAATCACCGCCGGAGCGGGTGAGTATGCCTTTATCCATCCGACGACATCGTGGCAAACGACCCGACTCGACAAGCTAAATCCACTGGAATTCCGTGTTGCAGAAGAGCAGTTCTATGTGGATGTGAGAGTGACTGTTCAATACCTGGATCCGGCCGGAGGGCACTGATTCTCCTAAACGCCTGAGCAATGCAAAGGAGCTGAATCACAGACGCCCTGCGCAAGCCGCCGCCAATCTCCCCCACGAAAAAACCGCAATCGAGCGTCAAATCGCCGCTACCGACAAGCAGATCGACGCCCTCGTCTATGAACTCTACGGCCTGACGGACGAAGAAATCAAAATCGTAGAAAGTACCCCGTAGGAACGTTCAGTTGAACGTCCCCACCAAGTGAAGAGGAGACTGGGAAGAGAGAATGGGGTTTAGGGCAGGCCGTGGGTTTCTTGTCAGATTTCCCTCCTCTTTGTAGAAGATTCAATCGACATTTTGCCAGAGCATCCCGATTCCCGCAGCCGTTCGGCTTTTGGTCTGCTTGGCATGTGTGTTGCTTATTTTCACACAGTTCGGATAGCCTTCAACAAAGCGTAGTACTATGTCAAGCTTTCATGCTATGATGTCAATAGGCGCCCTTGTATTGCTCACGACAATACTCATGGGTTACAATCAGCGCACCGCAATGTCTGCTCTTGATATCACCCGGGCAAAGGAAGCTCAGGCCATGACTGCGCTGGGTTCATCATACATCGAGTTTGCCCAGGGGTTGGCGTACGACAGGTATTCCGACACTGCATCAGTTGCCCCGGGCAACGCATCTCTTTTTACTCCCTCAGCTTCCCTCGGGCCCGACGGCGGTGCCGAGGATACTCTTACCTCGTTCAACGACTTTGATGATTTGAACGGATATCAACTCGACAGAACAGGCCCTGACGCTAAAGGGTATCGGGCATTGTTCAATGTTCGCTATGTGTTGCCGGGCGATGTGAATGCCTACACAAGCAATAAGACCTTTTCGAAACGACTTGATATCAAGCTCTGGAGAATCAATCCCCCGTTTCACGGTGCTGACAAGGCAGATACTGTCCGCCTTCACTATGTCATGGGATATTTCCTCTTTGAATGAAAAGGTAAAATGGCAACTGCATTAGATTTGCTCATTTCGATGTTCATCGGCATTGCCATTTTCGGAATCATCATTGCCGGAACCCGGAATGCTGCGGATGACTCCTCCTTTCAGCGTTATGAAACGCAAACCATGGAATCGCTGCTTTCGACAATGGAAGTACTGGAATCGGACATGCGGAATGCAGGGGCGGGAGTAGCGGATACGTTGCCGATGATCAGCCGCGCCGAGTTTTCTGAGGTGATACTGCATCAGGTTATCAAACGAGGTTCGGCAAAGGTGGATACCATCCACTACTCATTGGGTTCGACGGGCGAGTTATCGAAAACAGAAAATCCCAACGACAGATACCTGTACAGAAAGGTGAACAAGGAACCGGCTCTGCGTGTCGGGGTTGTAACGGAATTTGGGCTCCGCTATCTAACGGCGGCCAATGTCGTATTACCCGTACCCGTTCCAACTGATCGCCTGTCGGAAATCAATGCGGTTGAACTGACTATCGAAGTCCAGAGCATGAATGCACTTGAAAATGCCGCAGGAATAGAAGGCCCAAAACGCTATTCTGCTTCCCGTTTTGATAACCGAAGGTTTGAATCTAAAAATCTGAAACGTTAGGAGATTTCAATGCTCAGCAAAGCTTCGTTAATCATGGTAATGGGATTTGGCGCAATTATCGGCTACGTCGGGCTGAATATGGCCCGGAATGCGGGCACAGCCAACGACGGTAGCTCGATATACGCCGAGAAGGCAACATTGCAGAATCTCGCATTCACCGGAGCAAACATAGGCCTGGCAAACCTCTACCAGGATTCGCTATGGCGCGGGCCAGTAACACAGCAGGTTAATGTGAATGGAATAGCGGGAAGCTTCACGGTTCTTGCGGAGAAGGGAGCCTCAGGGGCACTCGTCCGCAGTATTTCCTCTTTGAGATCAATTGCAGGGCCTATGAGGCACGATACTGTCGAAATATCCTTCACGGAATTCGAGGAAAACAGCTTCTCGCTGTACGCATGGATGAGCAACAATGAAGGGAAGGTTTACTGGTTTACGGGAGACACAGTGCGGGGTGCCCTGCATTCGAACTCAAGCCTGAATGTTTCCGGCTATCCGGTGTTCATGGAAAAAGTGACGACTGCAGGTGACATTAAAGGGGATAAGACGAATGCACAGTTCAAAAAGGGATACAAGACCGGTGCTTCGCGCATTACATTCCCGAGTGATCTCTCGAGACTGGTGACAGCGGCAAACACGGGGGGGCGATACTACACACAGGCGGTTGAAGTAACGTTGCAACCAGGGTCAAGTGCTGCGGGTGACGGAAGGGCTATTGTGCGTTCGCTTTCAGGTACCGCGATCCATGACACCATCCGTGTTTCTGCTTCAGGCTTCAATGGGGTTATCGGAAGTTCCCAAAAAGTGAACGTAAAGGGAACACTCGACGGGAAATTGACGGTGTTTTCTCAACAAGATATCTGGATCCAGGACGATGTGATCTACGCAAGCGGATCCAATTACTCAACAGGAAACGACTTGCTGGGACTGGTTGCTGAAAGGAATGTTATCATCGCAAACAATCAAGCCAATGCCCAATTGGTTAAGGTACAGGCCAGCATCTTCTGCAGAAGCGGCTCCTTCTATGCCGAAAACTACCAGAACCGGCCAAAAGGTGTTCTGCATGTCCAGGGCTCCATCGTCCAAAATGATCGAGGGGCCGTTGGTACTTTCTCCGGCTCATCTCACTTATCCGGATTCTTGAAACGGTATACGTATGACCAACGGCTTGCCAACAACCAAGTCCGGCCGCCATTCTATCCGGGGTTCTTCGATCTGCGCCGGAGAATAGCAGGTTGGTGGATTGGGGGTGGAGGGGTAGAAGCCGGATGAAGTTCCATCCGGCAAAACTCACCTTGTGAGAGCAACGGGCGTTCAACTCGAGCAGAGGGCCGATAATAAGTGTATCGGCCTTTTCCTTTTTGCAGGGGAAAGGAAAGTTTGTACCTTTCGAGTGTGCCGAACTTGGCAATTGTGGCGATTGCTTCCTATCAAGGACAGAATTCACAACGCAATTATACCCATGCATTTCCCAAAGAGACAAAACCGCCTCGCCCGCGAAAAAAGTCCGTATCTCCTTCAGCATGCAAACAACCCCGTTGATTGGTATCCGTGGGGGGAAGAGGCATTCGCTAAAGCCCGGTCAGAGGGTAAGCCGATTTTCCTTTCCGTCGGCTATTCAACGTGCCATTGGTGCCACGTGATGGAGCGTGAATCATTCGAAGTCGAATCCATCGCCGGGATCATGAACGAACATTTTGTCAACATCAAAGTCGATCGCGAGGAACGTCCTGACGTTGACAAGGTGTACATGACGTCACTCCAGGCGATGGGTGAGAACGGCGGCTGGCCGATGTCGATGTTTCTTACTCCCGAGCTTAAACCATTTTTTGGCGGAACGTACTTCCCTCCCGAGAACAGATACGGCAGAATTGGATTTCCCGAATTACTGCAACGCATCACCCACGCTTGGAAGAACGAACGCGAACGGGTAGCGGAATCTGCCAAGAGTATTGCACAGTTTCTGCACGATTTGCCGACGGCAATGAAAGGAACAGAATCGCTTGACATCGCGTTGTTGCAGACTTGTTTCACCCAGGCAACAAGGAACTACGACACGCAGTTCGGCGGGTTCGGAGGCGGACCGAAATTTCCCCGGCCGGCGGTGTTCAACTTTCTGCTTCGTTACTTCAACCGCACGGGCGAACTGAAAGCTATTGACATGACCTGCCATACGTTGCGTCAGATGTCCAACGGGGGCATGTACGACCACATCGGCGGCGGTTATCATCGCTACTCCGTGGATGGCGAATGGCGGGTTCCGCATTTCGAGAAGATGTTGTACGACCAGGCACAGATTTGCATTTCACTGACGGACGCATACCTAATAACCCGAGACCCCTTTTTTGCGCGCCGATTACGTGAAACCCTCGCGTACGTGTTGCGAGACTTAACGGACAAGAAGGGTGGATTTTATTCTGCTGAAGATGCAGACAGCAGACTTCCGGATGCTATCGATGAAACAGGTGAGGGGGCATTTTATGTGTGGTCGAAAAAGGAAATAAACGATGCGCTCGGTCAGGAAGCAAAGATGTTCAGCTTCTACTACGGCGTGGAGGAAAGCGGAAACGCATTGAACGATCCGCAGCATGAATTCACGGGAAAGAACATTCTGTATGTTGCCAACACAGTTGCTGAAACTGCGGCCTTTGCCCGCGTGAGCGAAGCAGAGGTTGAGGCACGGCTTGAGCGTGCACGGAAGCAGTTGTTCGATATCCGGTCGAAGCGATCGCGGCCTCATCTTGATGACAAAATCATTACTGCCTGGAACGGCCTCATGGTCTCCGCATTTGCGCGTGCAGCGCAGGCGCTGAATGAGACGGCGTATGTGCAGGCAGCTGAACGAGCCGCAGCGTTTATTGCGGACACTCTCTACAACAAACAATCAAACACTCTCCTTCGCCGGTTTCGTGAGGGAGAAGCAAAGTTCGAAGCATATCTTGATGACTACGCATTCCTCATTCAGGGGCTGATTGATTTGTATGAAACATCGTTCGAGCCCCGGTGGCTTCAACAAGCAATGCAGTTGACGGAAAAGAAGATTGAGTTGTTTTGGGATGAAGGAGGGGGAGGGTTCTTTGATACAACAGGAAGGGATATCTCAATTCTGGTTCGTATGAAAGAACAGTATGATGGTGCCGAGCCAACGGGGAATTCTGTAGCAGCAATGAACCTGCTCCGCTTGTCCGCAATGACGGATAATCGTGATTGGCGTGAGAAAGCCGAACGAACGTTGAGGGCATTCGGCGATGTGCTGCAGAAGGCGCCGCTCGCAATGCCCCAGATGGCTGCGGCGTTTGATTTTTCAATTGATGGCGTAAAGCAGATTGTGCTTGCAGGAAAGCGGCATGATGAGACAACACGCAAGATGATAAGGGAAATCCACTCCCGCTATCTCCCGAACAAAGTCCTCATCCTTATTGATGAGGAAGCACAACAGATGGATTTCGGAAGTGCGGGCGCGTTTCTGAAATCCGTTTCGATGATTGATGAGAAGCCGACTGCATACGTGTGTGAGGACTTTGTCTGCCAACTTCCGACAACCAGCATCTCAGAAATGATCAAGTTACTTGAAAGAAGATCGAAGTAGAACGAACGAGCTTCACAAAGGAATTGCGGTGAACAGCAAAGCCGGAACGGCGTGTTCCGGCTTTCATTTTAGTGGATTGGGCGGTTGAGGGTCCACCCGGGTTTGCGTTTCTTCATCTTCTCTTCAGCAGGATTTGTTTTGAGTTGCTCTGCAAGTTGCCGGGCGAACGTGTCTGCCTGATTCTTGTCCAAGAACCAATCGGTGCTGATGCTCTTCTTAAACAGCAGTCTCTTTCGTTGAAGGCGAACAATCCAGGGCATTCCCTTCTCGTTTGCCTGCCTTGTTTCAATGATATAGTCGCCGATGGTTGTGTTCATGGGAGAAATCCGCGGGAATGTTATGTATATTGTGAACACAAAGTACGCAGAAGCACAGCCAAGTTCAACATCGGCTCTCTTTCGATGACGATTCAGATTACATCGGTGTTGTCCATTCCCGAACGTGAGGTAACATTCCGGTTTGCCCGGAGCAGCGGTCCGGGCGGACAGAATGTCAATAAAGTGGCAACGCGTGTCGAGTTGGTGTTCAACGTCAGGGATTCAGGGTCACTGACGAACGAGCAGAAAGAACGGGTCTTCGCCCGACTGGGTTCGCGCATCGATTCAGGCGGGAACCTTCACTGTGCATCACAAGAATCGCGGAGTCAATGGAGAAACCGCGAGGTTGTCGTTGAGAAGTTCGCGTCATTGTTGCGAAAAGCCCTCGCTGTTCAGAAGAAAAGAAAACCAACCAAACCCTCAGCAGCATCGCGGCATTCTCGCATCCGCAACAAGAAATCACACAGCGTGAAGAAGAAACTGCGGGGAAGAGTGAGCCCCGCCGGTGAGTGATGGCCATACTGCTCTTCTTTAACACGGAACTTCTTTAACACGGAACTTCGTCCGCTGCTTCAGTGTTCTTAGCGTGCACTGCTCTTTCAATTAAGACATCCATACGATGAAGAGGCTTCTCGGAACATTATTGCTGCTGTTTGCGGGTTCAATTATGCAGATTCATGCACAAACAGGAACCATCACCGGAACTGTTGTCAACCAGATTACACAGGAACCGTTGCCGTTTGCAAACGTCAGAGTTCTCGGAACACAACTCGGTGCTGCGACTTCAGTTGACGGCACGTTCTCGATCGCAGAGGTTCCGGTCGGGACGTATCAGGTTCAGGCATCGGTTGTCGGGTTCGCGCCGTTCATTCTGAGCGATGTGGTGGCAAGAGTGGGGAAACCCGCCGATCTGAAATTCCAATTGCAACCTACCGATATTGCTTTCGAAGAAGTTGAAGTGAGTGGGAGGTACTTTCAGAAATCGCCTGATGCAGCCGTCAGTGTTCAGCGGCTTTCCTATGAAGAAATTCGACGGTCGCCGGGTGGATTTGAAGATGTGGTGCGGGCCATTTCCGTCCTGCCGGGTGTTGCGCAAGTGTCGCCGGGACGAAATGATCTCGTTGTCCGCGGCGGAGCTCCGTCTGAGAATCTCTTTGTGGTGGACAATATTGAAATTCCCAACATCAATCACTTCGGCACGCAAGGCGCGAGCGGAGGCCCGCTCAGCTACATCAACCTGGATTTTGTACGAGAGACGGCCTTCTCCACCGGCGGGTTCGGTGCAAAATACGGAGACCGCATGTCATCGGTACTCACAATTGATTTGCGAGACGGGAGAAATGACAAGCTGGGAGGCAAAGCTACCATCTCTGCAAGCCAATTCGGCCTCAATGCTGAAGGGCCGCTTGACGACAACGGCACGTTCGTTTTTTCAGCGAGGCGAAGTTATCTGGATTTGATTTTCAAAGCAGCGGGCTTTGCGTTTGTTCCCGAGTATTGGGACTTCCTTGGAAGAGTCTCGTACAGAATCGACAACACCAATCGATTGACGTTTCTGGGTGTCGGGGCTATCGACGACGTGAGTTTCTTCAATGATGATGCAACCAAAAGATTCGACAACTCACGCGTACTCGGCACGGCGCAGCGGCAATATGCGAGCGGAGTGAGTTGGATTCGCCTTTTTGGCAACGGCTTTTCAACTGTGACGCTTGGCCGCAGTTATGTGAACTACAACGGAGTTCAACGCGATTCTCTTCTCGTCCCCTTCTTTACTAATCGCTCAAAAGAAGGGGAAACAAGTCTCCGCGGCGACGTTGTGTTGCAACTGCCGCATTCGGAACTATCATTTGGTGCACAGGTGCGCTACATCAATTTCAAAGCAAACCTTGCAATACCGGCATACATATCAACTTTTGGAGATACGCTCGATGTTCTGGTGAATAATTATGCAGAAACCGGTCATAAGATCGGAGTGTACGGACAGTACTCGCAACGGGTGACGAGAAATCTTCAACTGACCGCAGGTGGAAGATTTGACTATTTCAACATGATCAACAAAAAAACATATCTTTCACCTCGGGGCTCCATCACGTATGATTTTTCAGATCTTACATCAATCAGTGCCAGCGCCGGGATGTACTATCAGAATCCGTCGTACATCTGGTTGGTGGCGAACCCTCTGAACAAGAATCTTGAAGCTACTCGTGCCGACCAATTTGTTCTGGGCGTGGAACATTTGCTGCGGGCCGATCTGAAGCTGCGCGTTGAAGGATTCTACAAGAACTACAGCAACTACCCTGCAAGCGTGACGCGGCCGTATCTTGTTCTGTCCAACACAGGCGGAGGGTTTGGCGGATCCGATGAGAACTTTGCTTCGTATGGACTTGACCATCTGGTGAGCGGCGGAAGGGGACGGTCATACGGCGTTGAGTTCCTTCTGCAGAAGAAGCTGTCGGAAATACCGATATACGGACTTGCAAGCCTGACACTAAGTTCAGCACAATTTAGCGCGCTTGATGGTGTTGAGCGGCCGGGTGCCTTTGACCAACGCGTTATCTTCAATGTGAGCGGTGGCTATCAGTTCAATGAGCGGTGGGAAGCGAGCGTGAAATTCCGTTTTGCCTCCGGCAGCCCGTACACGCCGTTCAGGCAAGACGGAACGCAGAACGCTGCTGAGTACAACTCTTCCCGATTGAAGAATCTCCACAGCCTTGATATACGGGTAGATCGTCGCTGGAATTTTGCGAACTGGGACTTGATTGTGTATCTCGACATTCAGAATATCTATAACAACAAGGCAGTCAGCCAGATTCGCTGGAATGCGCGTGAGCAGCGCACAGAAGCGAATGAAAGCATTGGAATTCTCCCCTCCATCGGAATCAGTGCCGAGTTGTAGCAGCCTGCTCGGCAAAGAGAGGTGCCATGAGTTGAATCGTTGCACCCTCAAATCATTTCCCATATATTAACTGCGGGTACCAGCAGCCTACGGATACCTGTTCTTCTTACTTTCCCAAAAACACAAGCAGCGGTACATTGAATGTAAAGCGATGAACGATCAAGGACGTTTCAGCGCCTCCTGAATACATATGTACGCTCTGTTTCTGCTTTTGCATTCTCGCACACATTATAAGGGTCAGAACCTTCATGAAACTTGACAGTTTTCTTCACGCACTTCTTCCGAAGGACGACAAGTTCTTCAGATATTTTGAGAAGGATGTTCAGAATCTCCACCAGGCGGCAAAGATGTTCAGCGAACTGATGTCGAACTCAATGTCCAAAGAGGAACGCGCACAAAAGATCCGCCGCATCGAAGAGTTCGAGCACAAAGGAGATGAGATAACACATCAGATTTTTTCCGAACTCGGATCAACGTTCATCACGCCATTCGACAGGGAAGATATCCATGCCCTTACCTCAAAACTGGATGATATTCTCGATTACATACAAGGGGCGGCAAACCGGATTGTGTTGTACCGTGTTGATATCATTCTGCCGGAAATGGAGCGACTCGCCAGTTTGATCTATCAGGCTGTGCAAGAACTGAGCATGGCCATCCACCATCTGCGTGATTTTCAGAACGAACCGAGTATTCGCGAAAATCTTGTGAAGATCCACAGTATTGAAAATGAGGCGGACGATCTATTCGAGCGAGCAATCGCTAACCTATTTGATACCTGCAAGGATCCGATCCTTCTCATCAAAAACAAAGAGTTGATCGTCAGTTTGGAAACGGCAACGGACAAGTGCGAGGATGCCGCAAACGCCATTGAATCCATTATAGTCAAGAACTCCTGATATGCTGACACTCGTCATTATCATCATCGGGTTGGCGTTACTGTTCGATTTCCTGAACGGCATGAACGATGCCGCCAACTCCATTGCGACAATTGTTTCGACGCATGTTCTTTCTCCGCGCCTTGCGGTATTGTGGGCGGCATTCTTCAATGTGGTGGCCGCATTCGGGTTCGGTGTGCATGTTGCCAATACAATCGGCAAGGGGATTGTGGAACTTTCCGTTGTCAACGAGTATTTGATTCTCGGTGCCTTGATTGGCGCCATTGTGTGGACGCACATATGTACACGTTTCGGACTGCCCATCAGTGTGTCACATGCACTAATCGGAGGCTTGGCCGGTGCAGGTCTTGCAAAAGGAGGCATTGGGGCACTCGTGATGGGAGGACTAATCAAGGTGTCGTTGTTCATTTTCCTTTCACCGCTTCTCGGACTTATCATTGCATACTTCTTCATGGTTGGCGTAACGTGGCTGTCCCGGAAATCATCCCCGCACAAGGTAGACCGGGTGTTTCGCGTTGGCCAGTTGATATCGTCCGCTGCGTACAGTCTTGGTCACGGCACGAACGATGCACAAAAGACCATGGGCATCATTGCTCTCGTTCTATACACTTCAGGTTACCTTGGCAATGAGTTTTATGTGCCTGTATGGGTCATCCTCTCTGCTCATGCTGCAATTGGGCTTGGCACGTATATGGGAGGGTGGAAAGTTGTCCGCACGATGGGCATGAAACTGACACATCTCAGGCCCATTGGCGGGTTTTGTGCTGAAACTGCAGGTGCATCGGTCCTTCTGGGAACTGCGTTGGCTGGGATTCCTGTGAGTACGACACATACGATAGCCGGCGCGATTATGGGTGTTGGATCTACAAGACGCTTGTCTGCTGTGCGATGGGGGATTGCGGGAAAAATAGTCTGGGCGTGGATTCTTACCATTCCGGCATCTGCAACAGTTGCTGCCGGCGGATATTTAGTTGTTGAGGCGATTCATCAACTGCTCAGTTAGGTAAAAAAACAGCTTGAACTTCTTTTCTCTTTTGCGTATCATGAACACGAATTGCAAAACAATTCCGCGATAGCTCAATGGTAGAGCATGCGGCTGTTAACCGCAGGGTTGCAGGTTCGAGTCCTGCTCGCGGAGCCAGAAGCTCCGGTTCCCGACTTCGTCGGGACTGGAGCTTTCGTATTCTATGGGCCAATCCTCGTTTTGTTTCACTTCTTCCCATTTCCTTTTTCTGTCCCGTCTCCTCTGAGTTTGTATGTGATTTCCACCGTCTTCTCGCCCTGCTTGACAGAACATCGAATCTCCTCGGCATATCACATTCAAGAGGTTGCGTTTGGTTTCGGCGGTGAGGCTGAGCAAATGAATGCGTCAATAAGTGACATTCTTCGAACGCCCGTAAGCCCTTTGCGAACCGGTCTGCCAGAACAATAGATGAAATTGTTGCGGCAGACGATTTCATTTGACTAACGACTCCCCCCGAAGTATATTTAGACGGAATTTTGAAAGCATCGATTTGCCGATAGTATGCCGGTCATGAATCGGCCACTCTGGGCGTCTCTTCTGTAGTATTTTCATAGTCACATTTCACGAGATGTATGCGTGCAACGGTAATTTGTATCGCTTTATGGAGTGCTACGGCTCTGGTGCCGGAGATGTTAGGCGGACTGAAGGACAATCTCACCGGAGGAACCTCTGTGGATACTCTGGGCAGCGGATGCTTGAATTTTCCGTTCCCTCAAAACACCACCTTTCCGTTCGGTATCATGCCGAACGGCAGCGATCATGCTGTGGCCCATCAATCTTACCTCGCATGGAAGAACAACTACGTAACAACCGATGGGGCCTGCGGTTTCCGCAGGGTAGTGTTCAACGACATGCATACAACTTACTCCGAGGGAATAGGATACGGGATGCTGCTTGCTGTAAATGCCGGGGATCGGGAATTGTTTGATGATCTGTTCGGATACTACAACAATTTCCTCGATCATAACGGACTAATGCACTGGTGGATTGGCAGCAACTGTCAGGTTATCGGGATTACGGCGGCAACCGATGCGGATCAAGATGTGGCGTTTGCACTGCTCCAAGCTCACCAGCAATGGTGCAGCGAAGGGGCAATAAATTATCTGCTGAGCGCACAAACCATCATCGATCGGCTGTACGCCTACACTGTTGAAGCAGGCACGTATGTTCTCAAGCCGGGAGATAATTGGGGGGGCTCGCATGTGACGAATCCTTCGTATTTTGCTCCGGCATACTACCGGGCATTTCGTGAGGCGACAGGCAATACAGGATGGGATTCGGTTATCACAAAATGCTACGAGATTCTGAGCAACGCAGCGCATCACACAACAGGTTTGGTACCCGATTGGTGCCAGGCGAATGGTCAGCCGGCAAACGGGTTTGCGTACTACTACTACTACGATGCAACACGAACACCGTGGAGGATTGCACTTGATTACCTCTGGTATGGAGATCAACGAGCTTACGACTTTAGCACGAAGATCTCCGATTTTGCACGAGGGATTGCTGCCCCGAACATACTTGAAGGATATCATCTCGACGGAAGTCCGCTCAACTGGTCGCACATTAATGTGTTTATCGGTCCGTTCGGTGCGGGCGCAATGGCTACGGATAAAACGTACCAGGCATTTTGTGATTCAATGTACAACGAGAACGTAATTACTGTCCCAGGGTTTATTCCGGGCAATTATTACAACTACAGCTTGAGAACGCTAACGCTGTTTCTGCAGACCGGAAATTTTCTCAATCCGAACGAAATGCCGTTACCGGTACAACTCGCATATTTCAGAGGGAGCGTTACTCTGCCTGGTAACCACGCATACCTTGAGTGGGGAACACTCTCGGAACTGAATAACTATGGATTTGAGATTCAAAAGAGGCTTCTGTCGGAGCCGGCGTTCTCAACACTACCGAATGGTTTCATACCGGGGCACGGTACGACTCTTGAGCCGCAATTCTATTCATTCATGGATTCTGAAGCCATAACGCGTCCAACATACTACAGGTTAAAACAAATCGACCTTGACGGCAGAGTTCATTTCACTGATGCGATATTGGTGGAGCCCTCAACATCGGTGTACGAAGAATCCGTTCCGCCTGCGTTTTCACTTAATCAGAATTATCCGAATCCATTCAATCCCTCAACCCGGATTCGGTTTGCCATTCCGACAGACGCCAACGTTAAGGTGAGTGTGTACAACTCCCTCGGACAACTCGTGGCTCAACTTGTGGATGAAGTGATGCCTCTCGGCCATCATGAGGTCGTATTTTACGCTGATGGATTGTCGAGCGGGGTATACTATTACACCCTTAGAGCCGATGGCCTTGTAGCATCCAGGAAATTCATTCTCGTCAAATAGCTTCACGAAACCCGGTTCGTAAGATGAAATCGCCACACTCTGCTCTCTCTCTCTCCCCGCAATAATGTTTAGCAGTTCTTGACAACCCTCTCATCTACGTGTATATTTCAGCGCGAGACAAGCCTGTATTTATAAACACACATCAATACCTTTCGCGGAACTTGGAATAGGGGGAGCGTGAACCCACTTCGATTTGTAGAGAGAATCCTCTTTCTTACGGTTGTGAGTGTCGGTTCGTTATGGGCACAGCAATCCGGATTATCCGACACGCCGGAATGTCACAACTATCCGTTCCCGCAAAATGTCATCTATCCGTACGGTCTGATGCCGGCGGATCGTAATCATCTTCACGCTCAACAATCATATCTTAGCTGGAAGAACAACTATGTCACAGCCGACGGAGCATGCGGATTTCGGCGGGTGCTGTTCAACGACATGAGTTCGACCTATTCTGAGGGTATTGGGTACGGAATGTTGCTCGCCGCCAACTTTGATGATCAATTACTATTCGATGATCTTTGGCGTTACTATGTTGCCAATCTTGATCAATACGGATTGATGCACTGGTGGATTGGCAACAACTGCCAGGTGTTGGGCATCAATGCCGCAACCGATGCCGACGAGGATGTTGCATTTGCGCTTTTGCTTGCAGACAAGCAGTGGTGCAGCACCGGCCCTCTCAACTACAGGCAACTCGCAATCACACAAATCAATCGCATCTATCAACGCCAAGTTGAACGCAACACGTATGTGCTGAAGCCCGGCGATACGTGGGGAGGTTCGAACGTGACAAATCCTTCGTACTTTGCTCCCGCATACTACCGCGCATTTCGCGAAGCAACAGGGAACGCGGCGTGGGATTCGGTGATTACGAAATGTTATCAGATTCTGAACAACGCCGCACACCCGACAACCGGACTGGTGCCCGACTGGTGTCAGGCGAATGGTCTGCCTGCAAGCGGTTTTGCCTATTATTACTACTACGACGCAACAAGAACCCCGTGGCGGATTGCACTGGATTATTTGTGGTTCGGTGATCAGAGGGCAAAGGCATTTTGCGAAAAAATCTCCTCATTTGCCCGCAACATCGGGTCCATCAATATCGGTGAGGGATACCAGTTAGATGGAAGTCCTATGGGATCGGCGCATATCAATGTGTTTGTCGGTCCGTTCGGGGCCGGTGCAATGGGAACGGGTTCGACATTTCAGGCTTTCTGTGACTCGGCCTATCAGGACAATGTTGCGACTGTGCCGCCGTTCGTGAATGGCAACTACTACAACTACAGTCTGCGAACCCTCACGCTTTTTCTTCAGACGGGGAATTTCTTCAACCCGTTGGCGGACCCGGTTCAGATACCGGCAACCCCGTCATTGGTAAGTCCGCTCAACGGTTCAACTGCTAACCCAACTTCTCCTGTACTGACGTGGCATGTGGCCGCCCGGGCGACGAGCTACAGAATACAGGTTGCGGAAGATTCAATGTTCACGTCAATAGTGCTGGATGATTCGACTCTTGTTGATACAATCCGGGTTGTTCCGGGATTGTCGAATGCATCCGTGTACTATTGGCGCGTTAGGGCAAAGAATCATGTTGGATGGAGTGAATTTGGGGCCTCGTGGAAGTTCACAACAATCCCTCTGCCGCCGGGTACTCCAGCATTGAACTTACCCGCCAACGGAGCAACAGGAGTAACGACATCCCCTATTCTTTCATGGGACAGCTCGCTGACGGCAACGTGGTACCGCGTTCAAGTTTCAAGCGATTCGTTGTTCTCAAGTCTTGTCGTTGATGACTCCACGGTCTCAGCAACCTTCTTGCACATCGGGCCACTGGAGTATCTGACAACATACTATTGGCGTGCAAGCGCCCGCAACGAAGGGGGCTCGAGTTCGTTCTCGGAGGCATGGCGTTTCACGACTACGCTCTCACCGCCTTCACTCATACTGCCGCCCGACAGTGCCGCAGGAGTCTCGACAAATCCTCTGCTATCATGGGCTTCAGTGCCGGGCGCGCTTCTGTATCATGTGCAGGTTTCGCTGGACTCGTCATTCAGTGCGGTAGTTTTTGATAGTGTGGTGGTCGGCGAAACAGAATGTTATGCAGTCGGACTTGAGAATTCACTCAAATATTTCTGGAGAGTGAGAGCAAGCAACACGGAAGCTGTTGGAGTTTGGTCGGATGTATGGAAATTCACAACGATCCCTCGTTTGCCGGACCAGGTCGTGCTTGTCGCTCCGCCGAATGCAGCGATTATAACATCCGACAGTGTGCAATTTCTATGGCGTGCAAGTCAACCGGAAGTTGAATTCTATTGGTTTGAAATAGCAAACGATTCAACGTTTGAAGGATCGAAAATCGACTCAACACTGACCGATACAATCCGCGTGACCCGCGGTCTTCTGAATCATTCCTCGTTTTGGTGGAAGGTACGATCGAAAAACGCGGCTGGGTGGGGAGAATTCAGCGATGTTCGGAAGTTCAACGTCGTGACCACGGGCTTGAGCACGGCGTATTCCGTTCCGGAGGAGTTCGAGCTTGCGCAGAATTATCCGAACCCGTTCAACCCTGCAACAACAATCAAGTACGGTTTACCGCGGAACTCGCACGTATTCCTGTTTGTGTTCAATACGCTTGGTCAGGTTGTGGAAGAGATGGTAAATGATTATCAGCAAGCGGGTTATCACGAAATCACCTTCCGAAATACTCACCTGGCAAGTGGTGTCTACTACTATCAATTGCGTGCCGAAGGAGTGATTCTGACAAAGAAATTCGTTCTGATCAAGTAGCCGAACAATACCCTTCTCTGTGTACCGGAAACTCTGTGACATGAAACAAATGCCGGGCACTGACTTTTGCACACAATACTGCTGTTCGGCATTTAATAGTTTCGTACGCACGACAACATCGAGATGACCACGTCAAATACGCCGCTTGTTTCAGTTGTTATTCCAGCCTACAACGCAGAGAGATTTATCGGCAAAACTCTTGAATCGATTTTGTTACAGACCTACCCTCACTTCGAAGTTCTTGTTGTTGACGATGGTTCAACCGATGGTACTGCCGATATAATCAAATCATTTGCCGTTCATGATTCCCGTTTTCAACTTCTCCAAAAAACAAACGGAGGGGTGGCGACAGCACGCAACATGGCGATCCGCAACGCATCAGGCGAGTTTATTGCCCCATGCGATTCCGACGACGTATGGTATCCGGACAGATTGAAGGCGCAGGTTGAGTGTATGATGCAGTCGGATGAGTCTGTCGGACTCGTTTATTGTTGGTCAAAAATCATTGACGAAGATGACCAGCCCATTGTTGACATTACGCACTCTTACGAAGGGAGAGTATTTGCCGATCTTGTCTATTCAAACTTTCTTGGAAACGGCAGTTGCGCTCTCATCCGGCGGAGTTGTTTTGATGCAGTGGGGGAGTATAACGGTGCTACGACACCGTGTGAGGAATGGGACTTGTATATCAGGGTTGCCGAACGGTATGAGGTTCGGCTCATTCCGACTATTCTTGTTGGATACAGGGAAGTGCTGACGAGCCTGTCCGCAAACCACTACCGGATGGAGGGCGCTTTTGCATCGCTGCTGAGGGAGATTAGAAATCGCCACCCGCAAATTCCGAGTTCGATACTCCGGGTGGCGAAAGGTTCATATTATCTGTATCTCACAGGCAAGAGCAATCGTCGCAGCCGGTACGGCACATCGCTCAGGTATTTAGGGGTATGTCTCTTTTCGGATCCATTGCGATTGCTTTCATCCGAATTCCATTCTACCCTTGCAAAGGCAATCGTCCGGTTTCTTGCTCATCCCGTAACATCCAGGATCTGGAAGGACGATCGCATGTGGCGCACGATGAGGCGGAAACTTCATGTGCCTGTTGCAACGCAAGAGAGTAATGAAGCAGAGAAGGAAAAAACGTCCGCCACAGAAACTCCTTTGCGCCTGTTTGACCGCTTGCATAACTCACGCATGAAACGATTCAGAGATGAAGCAAATGCCGTTTTGACCGCTGACAGGCAGCAGGCACACGGGAAGTAAGAACGGCTCCAACGTGCAGAAGAATCCAAATTCCTTTTGATAATCTGATGACATTCAAACGCTTTCCATTTCCGAACTCAAGAATTCAACGGGTAGTCTTCCTCATTGTGTGGATGGTGTTCATTTTTGTGAGTTCCACCTACTCTCAATGGATGAGCAGAACGAGCGGAAGTACAGATCCGTTCTCAGCCGTGACAAACGCCGGTGAGGGCCGTTGGTATGCAGTAGGGGCACGAGGGCTCATCGTCTGCTCGGAAGACGGCGGTGTTACATGGAGCAAGCAATCAAGTGGCACAAACAATTGGCTCAGTTCGGTCAGTTTCGTTGATGAGAATACTGGTTGGATTGCGGGATGGAATGGAACAATCCTCTCCACCTCCAATGCCGGCGGGAGTTGGCTCAGCCATAAAGGAGTGATATCAAAATCGCTGTACGGCGTCACCTTCTCTGACAAGAGAAACGGTACAGTAGCAGGTTTTGAGGGAACGATTCTTCGAACCAAGGATGGTGGCGTAACCTGGGTGGAGCAGTCAAGCGGAACAACGGCAAACCTGCGCGACATATTCTTTTCCGATAGCGTCACGGGTGTTGCCGTCGGATCAGAAGGAACGATTCTTCGCACAACCGATGCGGGAGAGACATGGACCCCGCAGTCATCCGGGAAAACGACGCTGCTACACAAAGTTCGTTATGTCAACACGAGCTTTGGAACTGCGGTCGGCGAAGCGGGGACAATTCTGATCACGACAAACGGGGGAGTTGATTGGCAAGAGCGTTCTGCCAACACTACGTCGGATCTTTGGGATGTGTACTTTACAGACGAAAAAACCGGCTTCATCGTAGGCTCTAAAGGAACACTGTTGAAGTCGACTGACGGCTGTACTACTTGGGCAAAACAGTCAGCCGGAACGGAAAGTGACCTACGTGGTGTATCGTTTGCAACTGCTGCGATTGGTGTTGCCGTGGGCGTTCAGGGAACCATCCTCCAGACACTGAACGGAGGGGGTTGCGAGAATTTTCCGTTTCCTCAGAATCTTTCATACGAATACGGCATTATGCCGCTGCAGCGCAATCACGCGGTTGCTGAAGCATCGTACATAAGTTGGAAAACCAACTATGTGACATCGCAGGGTGCATGCGGTTATCGGAGAGTCTTGTTCGACGATATGCGTTCAACAACGTCCGAAGGAATCGGATACGGCATGTTGTTGGCTGTTACGTTCGGCGATCAGGCACTCTTTGATGATCTGTGGTCGTACTACCAGAGATTCCTGAACAAGAGCGGATTCATGGATTGGCATATTAGTGACAGTTGCACAATTTTGGGTTACGGCGGCGCAACCGACGCTGACGAAGATGCAGCGTTTGCATTGTTGCTTGCAGACAAGCAGTGGTGCAGCGATGGCAGAATCAACTATCGGGAGGATGCGCGTATTCTGATTGAGCGGATTTTCAAGCATCAGGTTGAACCGGAGACGTTTGTTCTCAAGCCGGGAAACGGTGCGTGGGGTGGATCGCATCTCCTTAACCCATCGTATTTTGCCCCCGCATATTACCGGGCGTTCGAGGCTGCAACGGGCAATTCAGGTTGGTCGAAGGTCATCGAGAAATGCTATGAAGTCTTGAGAAACGCTGCCCATCCCCAAACCGGCCTTGTGCCGGACTGGTGCAAGGCAGACGGATCGCCGGGACAAGGACGCGAGAACAATCATTACTATTTCTGGGATGCAACAAGAACGCCGTGGCGTATAGCCCTCGATTATCTCTGGTATGGGAACGATAAAGCGCGGCAGTTCTGCTTGAAGATTGCCGGATTTGCGCGAACAATCGGCGCAGCAAATATCGCGAACGGGTATTTGCTTGATGGCAAGCCGATGGGGCCGGAGCGCAACAGCATATTTGTCGGCCCGTTCGGGGCGGCTGCAATGGCAGCGGGCGAAACGTATCAAGCATTGTGTGATTCACTGTATCGCGAGAACGTTCTCCGTGAACCTCCGGCTGCGGGGAATTACTACAACTGGAGTCTGCGCACGCTGACCTTGCTTCTCCAAACGGGTAATTTCCGCCCTCCTGACCTGTTCCGACGTCCATAGCGGAGTTGCTTGCTGTGTAAAAAATTGCTACAATGTCTGTGGCAATACGCCGTTATATATCTCTCTGCAACAAAAACCTCCGTTCTTTCACACCCTGCATCGGATTGCAGGTACCGACCTGTGAGTGAAGAGATTTTCAACGTTTCCTCATCTCCATTTTCTTTCTCCGTCCTGTATCCACAACCACCCGGCTGATGTAAAGCCCTTGGTACGCCTTTCCCATGCGGGGCATAACGGAAACATGCTTAGCCGAGGAATGATCTTTCATGTACAACTCGATTGTCCTTGTAAAACAGGTACCGGATACGACTAACATCTCCGGTCAGGTGATGAAGGAAGACGGAACAGTGAACCGTTCCAAGCTTCCGGCAATCTTCAATTTTGAAGACAGGGTTGCCCTCGAATTCGCCCTTCAAGTCAAAGACCGGTGCGGCGGCAAAGTAATTGCCGTTACGATGGGCCCGCCCCGAGCATCCGATGTTCTCCGGGAATGCCTGTACATGGGAGCCGACGAAGCGTATCTCATAACGGACAGGAAGTTCGCCGGAGCCGATACATTGGCAACGTCGTATGTTCTCAGTGAAGCCATCAAGAAGATCGGTAGCGCCGACCTCATCTTCGCGGGCAGACAAGCCATTGACGGCGACACGGCACAGGTCGGGCCGCAGACAGCCGAGAAACTCGGCATTCCGCAAATCACGTACGTCGAAGAAATTCTCGACATCAGCGAAAGAACTGTTCGGGTGAAGAAGAAGATTGATGGGGGCTATGAGATTCTGGAAAGCCAGCTTCCCGTTCTGCTTACTGTACTCAAGGATGCAGCGGAGCCGCGGCCGTTCAGCGCCAAACGCTTGATGGCATACAAGGGGGCAAAATCACTCCTCGAGTTGGAAAAGCTTGCGGAAGGGAACTCACTGCTCTACACTGACAAGCTTGTCTACGAATACAAAAACCGCTCTCTCTTCATTCCGACTCTCACAGCGGAAGACCTGCATATTGATGTTGCACGATGCGGCATCAAAGGCTCGCCGACAAAGGTGTATGAAGTTGAATCCGTTGTGCTCACCGGGAGCAAGCCGATGCGTTTTGAGAATTCCAAGGCCGGTATGCTGTCGCTTGTCGATATGTTGATGGAAGATAGAATCCTCGGATGATGACTATGGAAAACTGCACAAATGACGTTTGGGTGTTTGTCGAGCAACGCGACGGAAAACCCGCCGAAGTGAGTTTCGAGCTTCTGAGCAAAGGACGCAAACTCGCCGATAGCATGGGAGGGAAGCTGAAGTCGATTGTTCTCGGTGATGATGTGGAAGCAATTGCCGTTGATTCATTCCGGTTTGGTGCCGACGAAGCATATCTTGTTTCGCATCCCGAACTCGGACGCTACAAAACGCTGCCCTACGCGAGAGTGTTGAATGAGCTTGTTGGCACACACAATCCGCGCATCGTTCTTTTCGGGGCTACGATCATAGGGAGGGACCTTGCTCCGCGGATTGCCTCGCATACCCGCAGCGGGCTTACGGCGGATTGTACCGATCTGAGAATTGCCGATGTTACATATCTTGGCAAGGAACACAAAAACCTTCTGCTGCAAATCAGGCCGGCGTTCGGCGGAAATATCATTGCCACCATTATCACTCCCGATACACCGACGCAGATGGCGACTGTCCGTGAAGGAGTAATGGAACTTCACCCGCTTTCGCATCCTCACAAAGTGAAAATAACCCGCATTCCGTATGAGCCGGACGGATTGGATCACCTCATCACCATTATCGAACAGCATCGAACGGAGAACAAGGTGAACCTGAAGGGCGCCCCGATTATTGTTGCGGGAGGATACGGGCTTGGAACAAGAGAGAACTTCCGGCTTGTGCATGAGCTTGCGCATACGATCGGCGGCGAGGTTGCAGGCAGCCGTGCAGCGGTGGATGCCGGTTTCATACCGCATGAACGGCAGGTCGGGCAAACAGGTGTCACGGTCCGCCCGAAACTGTACATCGCAATCGGTATTTCGGGGGCTATTCAACACAGAGCCGGAATGCAGGAAGCCAAGAAGATCATTGCCATCAATACCGACCCCGATGCACCGATTTTCGATGTATCGCATTACGGCATCGTCGGGGATGCGACCGATGTTATCCCGAAATTCATTGAAGCATTCAAAAGCAGACTGAAGTGAGTTACAATGCCGAATTATTTCCTTGACAATCCTGACATCCTTTTTCATTTCAACACGTTTGATCTAAAGGAAGTTGTTGCCATCACGGAAGACGACTACACGCAGTCGAGAGAGTTTTCGTATGCTCCGACGCAGTATGAAGATGCAATGGGGAACTACAGGAAAGTGCTTGAAGTAGTGGGCGATCTTGCCGGAAACTTCATTGCTCCGAGAGCAGCCGGGGTTGATCATGAGGGAGCAACATTTGCCAACGGCCGGGTCACATACGCCGAAGGCACGCGCAAGAACCTCCGGCAACTCTCGCAAGCGGATTTGATGGGAATGATTCTTCCCCGCAAGTACGGCGGATTGAACTTTCCTTTCACCATTTACATGATGACGGTTGAAATGCTTTCACGAGCCGATGCATCGTTGATGAACATCTTCGGATTGCAGGATATCGGCGATACGATTCGCAAGTTCGGGAACGAAGGCCAGCGGATGGAATTTCTTCCCAGAATCAGCTCGGGAGAACATACCGGCGCAATGGCGCTGACGGAGCCGGATGCAGGTTCCGACTTGCAGGCGGTTAAACTTCACGCATATCAGAATGAACAAGGCGCTTGGTTTCTTCGCGGCATGAAGCGTTTCATCACCAACGGCAATGCGCAGGTACTGCTTGTTCTTGCCCGTTCGGAACCCGGAACCAAGGACGGCCGGGGCCTGAGCCTGTTCGTGTGCCATCATGACAAAACAGTCAAGATCCGCCGCATTGAGAACAAGTTAGGCATTCACGGCTCTCCCACATGCGAGTTGCAGTTTAACGACACGCCAGCTCAACTTGTCGGTTCACGACGGTTCGGACTGATTAAGTACGTGCTGGATCTGATGTACCGGGCGCGCATGGGCGTGTCGGCACAAGCCCTGGGAATTTCACAGGCAGCGTACGAAGAGGCGCTGAAGTATGCTCGTGAACGCAGACAATTCGGGAAAGCGATTGCCGATATTCCCGTTATCTCCAACATGCTGATTGATATGCGGGTGACGCTGGAAAGTAATCGTTCGCTGTTCTACAGCACGACACAATGTGTTGATGTAAAGGAGAAGTTGGAAGACAAGATCGAGAAAATGAAAGGAGAAGGGAAGTCCGTCGCCGAGGAAACCGCAAGGCTCAAACACATCACGAAAGTGGCCAATCTGCTCACGCCCTTGTCGAAATACATGCTCGCTGAATGCAGCAACAGGATAACGTACGACGCGCTGCAAATTCACGGTGGCACAGGGTACATGAAGGAGTTTCACGTCGAGCAACTTGCCCGCGATGCGCGCATCACGAATATTTATGAAGGGACTTCGCAACTGCAGATTGTCGCGGCGTCCGGCGGAGTTATCAATGATGTGTTAGGGGAGATGTTCGAGGCGAAAGAGAAACGCGAGTATAAGGGGGGGCTTACACGGCTTGCCAACCATCTGAAGGAAATCCGGCGGCTGTTTCTTGACAGCTTGAAGTATGTGGTTGACAAGAAGGACACGGGATTCCAGGATGTTGCTGCGAAAGATCTTGTAGAGATGTACGGCTCTCTCTACACCGGCTATCTGTTGCTGGATGAGGCGGAGATTGAGCCGCGCAAGGTGTTCATCGCAAACCGCTACATCGTCACCGCGCTGGCGCAGGCACGAAGGAACGCCGAGGCAATCAGGGGAGAGTTGTTCGGAGATTTGCTGCACGCAAGCAAGATTCTGCAATAATCAGAAACAATCAGATCATAACGAGGAAACAACATCATGGCAAAGAGGACGGCGTACTACTACTATCGCATTTACGATGACAAAGAGCAGTTCAACTACATCCGGAGTACTTTTCAGGAGAAGAAGATCAGGAGTCTTTTGAAGAAATTCGAAAAAACTCATCAGGAATACTACAACACGGAATTTATTGATTTTCTCAAGAAGCAGGACCCGAAGGCCGAATTGATTGATGTAGCCCCGATTTCATACTGAGGCGCGATTGGCCCGACTCCGGGGCTTCTTGATGTGATGGCTTCGGGGGAGGTCTATGTTCGGGCCGTGCCCGCCAATATCAGGATAGGAATATCCTGATCAACGCCCGCAGGAAGGGTTTGGCGAATTCGAGCAGAATGATTCCCAACCCTATTCCCAACAATACCACTTGTGTTACTCTCAGCGCTTTTCTTCTTACCCTCATTCCCCTCCAGTTGCACTCATGACACCTGAAGTAATGCACCGGCAAAACTGCCCGAATAGCCTTTTCTGATACGGTTTTGCTCCTTGAGCGGTACACGCGTGAGCTTTTGCAGGATGGGCATAGCATACAGTCTATTGAGTTTGTTCCCTATCACATGAACTAAAACGGCAAAGAGTTACATACTTGAGTTGCATTGTATCACTTGAATGCACAAGATGCAAGAGACGATGCAAAAACGAGGATGCTGCAAACTGAAGTTTCCGAATTCGTTCAGGGGGGACGAATCGGGAAAACAGGGAAGTCATCCCGTGTGCTGAGGACGGCAAGTTCGGAGAGATGTCGGTCGGTTGGCACGTTTCGCGTGTCACCTATGAGCACAGAATATAATTGACTTTCACGCATTATTCGGTTACACTAATGCGTTACTCGAACGGACTTTTCGGGCTCTAACTGCAAGTCCGGCATAATCTTAGAGTCAACTGTGTGCTTGCACTGACGACACCGGCATCAGGTCGGGCGGGAACTGCCGATGGAGTCAAATGGGGAGAGCGCAATACCATTTCCTTTGTCATTGACGCGACGGTGCTGGAGTCACGGCGAAGGATGTCTCACAGTACCCCCTCCCACATTGCCCCATCGGATCAAGGCGGCAAAATTTTCCGAATTTACGTTAGTAGGTTGTGACTTCCCCGGCTTTATTGACCGAGGGAGAGTCGTTTGGCAAGTACGGTTGGCAGGCCTTGGCCCAGAATTGCCTTTGCCGCTCCTTCGACATCATATTCTGACCGGATATTCTGATATGTCCACTGTTCCGAGTCGAATATGCCGAAGCTGAGTTGCGGATTGCCATCGCGCGGTTGTCCAACGCTGCCGACATTGACAAGAAAGCGCATGTCCTTCTTGAGTGAGAAGGTCTTCAGATTTTCACCGCATACAAAAGGGATGTGTGTGTGGCCGATGAAACACAAAGGCGTTGAAAACGCAGGAAACTGGTCCCGGGCAAGAGCAAGAGATGAAACGTAGGTCCATTGCCCGGGTTCGAGCGGAGAAGCGTGCGCAAGTGTTGCAGGTTCTTTGGCCGTGGAATAGGGGAGCGAACTCAGAAAGCTGAGATTATCCGGCGTGAGTACCGAATGAGTCCACTCGGCGGCAATACGGCCGGGCTTCGTGAAGTAGTGGGCAACGGAAGTGTCGATGGCGGCAAGGTCGTGGTTTCCCAGAACGGTCAGGGTACAACGCTCACGGACAAGCCCGATGCATTCGTTAGGATTGGCACCATACCCGACAATATCGCCGAGACAATAGACTTCATCAATGCGGGAACGGTCAATAATCGATAACGCCTTGGCAAGTGCCTGAAGATTGGAATGAATATCAGCAACAATAGCGACGCGCATATTCGGTAAGTTACTTGTTGGAACGACAAAAGCAAGTGAGGCGTGACTGTACAGAAAAGAATTGTGAACAGAGAAGTATTCGAACGTAATATCAAGCAAGGTGCAGCGTGGAAACAATAAACTTTGGAACAAACGGTGATATGCACGGAGGACTGCCGCGTGAATCCCATGTGCAGGAGTATGTCTCCATTATTCTTCGGGGAAAGTGGGTCATTCTTGCCTCGATGCTGCTTGCCACTGCCATCAGCGCATTCGTCACATTGCGCACCGATCCGGTGTACGAATCCGCGGCTCTTGTTCTTGTGGATATGAAAGGAAAAGGTGGCCAGCTTCCGTTCTTTGATTTTGCAGGGACGAGCTTCAACAAGATGACGAATGAGCTTGAAATCCTCAAATCACGAACGATGGCGGAGGCGGTTGCCCAGGATCTGCTGAAGGACGCGGAACATGCCAGCCCGATCACAGAGGTAACCCCGATACTTCAGGTGATTGTTGATGGCGTTCCCCAACAGAAACTCGCCAGCGTGAGGGAGGTTGCAGGGCGACTGCTCGGGTCGGTGTCGTTTGTTCCCATTCGTGACTCGGATATCATCCGGATCACGGCACGCAGCAATCACCGGGCGGAGGCGGCATTGCTTGCCAACACCTACATGAAGGTCTATGCCGAGCGTAACATGGATGCCAGCCGTACACGTTCCCGTGCTGTGCGCGAGTTCCTGCAGAGCCAGTTGGAAACCCGCAGAAGTGCCCTGGATACAGCCGAGGCATCCCTTCAGGCATACATGAAGTCTGCCGGCATGGTCTCGCTCGACGGTGAGTCCAACAAGGTTGTAGCCCAGTTATCTCAACTCGAGGCAAACCGCGACGCCATCGAGGTGGAAATTCGCTCGAAGGAAACCGCACTCGCTTCCTACCGTGAAGAGATTACCAAGCAGGAACCCAGCGTTGCACGAACGCTCGGCGAATCGAGCGATGCGTATATCCGCTTGCTGCAGGACAAGCTTGCCGCACTTGAGGTACAGCGTGATGTTGTCATTGCCCAGAATCCCGCGCTTGCCGGACAGTCTATTTACTCCGAGAAATTGAAGGAAATTGATTCTCAAATCTCAGCCCTGAAGAAGAATCTCAAATCACGAACAGAAGCATTCCTTAAAACCATCGGCTCCGGCGACGACGGCATTGGAAGCGCTGCATTTGTCGGGCAGATGAGGCAGAAGATTGTGGAGCAACAGATTGAGTTGGAAGCTCTTGATTCTCGCAAGCGGGCTCTGCAGTCTGTTATTTCACAATACGAGCGGCAGTTCAACCAGATCCCGGAGAAAAGTATTGAACTGGCGAAACTCCAACGGGCCAGGCTCAGCAACGAGAAACTCTACCTCCTCGTCGAGGAAAAGTACAACGAAGCCGCCATTACCGAAAAATCCGAATTCGGGTACGTTGACATCATCGATCCGGCAATTGTGCCGGGCGGGCCCGTCAGTCCGAACATGCGCAAGAACCTCATTCTTGGCCTGTTAGTCGGCCTCGGACTTGGTGTAGCGTACGTCCTCCTGCGTTCCTATCTCGATGTTCGGGTGAGAACTCCCGAGGATCTGAAGCGATTCGGGTTCATTCCGCTTTCCGCCGTGCATCAAATGGACAATGTGCCCAGACAGGAGGGATCCACAGGAAACGGGCATTCCCATCACGAAAGTACCGATTTCGACCTGCATCTGGTTGCGTACCACAATCCGCTGTCGCCTCTCGCCGAGGCGTACCGCCGTTTGCGTACGAACGTTCTGTACGCACAACTTGACACGCCGCTGAAGAGTTTTCTGGTTACGAGCGCAAACCCGTCGGAAGGGAAATCCACCACTATCTCCAATCTTGCTGTTGCATTTGCACAAGCCGAAAAGAGGGTGTTATTAGTTGATGCGGATATGCGTCGGTCGACAATTCACAACTACTTCAGGATCAACAAGAACCCGGGGCTCACGGATGTCTTTGTAGGGAGTGTCACCATTGATGAGGCACTGAACAAGAATGTTGTGGAGAATCTGGACGTGCTGTGTTGCGGTACAACGCCTCCCAATCCGGCGGAACTTCTCGGCTCGCGCAGAATGCGTGAATTCATCGAACAGATGAGCGGGAAGTACGACATCCTGATGTTCGATTCGCCGCCGCTGCTTGCCGTCACGGATGCGGCCGTTCTCTCGACTGTTGTCGATGGGGCAATTCTTGTAGCTTCCGCTGGGAAGACCCGTGCCACGGCAATCTACCGTGCAACAGAATCTCTGGCCAGTGTCGGGGGAAAAGTACTCGGCGTGCTGCTCAACAATTTTGATGTCAAGAAAGCATACGGCGGCTACTACGGCAGCTACGGCTACAGTTACTACGCGCACAACTACGGCTACTACCATTCCAACGGAAACGGTGAAAGCCCCAAGAAGCGAAAGAAGTCCCTGCGAAGAAGTGCATGACGTTTCATCCACCATCTGTCTGGAAGATCATGAAGAATTTCCTTCTGTTCGGTATTATCGGCGTTACGACGGTTCTGCTGTCTGCATCTGCACATGCGCAGCTCGATCAAACAGGGCTGCTTTCCGCCACATCGGTGGGAACCACGACGTCGAACTTCTATTTCGCGAAGCCTAATGAGCTGACCATCATCGTGAATGTTTTGGGGTTTGTGCAAAAACCCGGACGGTACGAAATCTCCAGCACCATCGATCTCATCAACCTGCTTGCACTTGCCGGCGGACCCTCTTCGGACGGAACACTGAAGGGGGTGAAAATCTCCCGACTCGTTCGAAACGAGGAACGCTTTGCCCGGCAGGAATTCACCATCGATCTAAATGATCTGACACGGGTTGGCGCGGAACAACTCGCTTTACAGCCCGGCGATGTTGTGGAGGTTGACAGATCCACGTGGTCGGTTGTACGTGATATCTTCGGTGTTGTGGGGTACGCTGCCGTGATTACAACAACCGCAGCCACGGTCATCAATCTGGCCCGGAGATAAGTTGTCCCACACAACGGTCAGGGGGTATTTCGCGATGAACCATCTCATATCTGCAACAGGGCACACCGCACGGTGGTACGCGCTGTACACTCGTTCACGGTTTGAAAAGAAGATCGATGATGATTTTCGGCGGCGGGGAATTGAATGCTTCCTTCCGCTCGTGGAAGAGGTGCGTCTGTGGAGCGACCGGAAAAAGAAAGTGCTTGAGCCCCTGTTCAGAGGGTACATCTTTGTGCGAACGGATTTGCGCAACAAGGTCTCCATCCTCCAAACCGACGGCATCGTCCGGTTTGTGGGTGTGCGCAACACGCCATCTCCTGTTCCGGAACAACAAATCAACTGGGTTCGCATTCTTGCAGGCTCGCCTGATGCGATTCGTCGCGAAGAGTATGTGAGCGTGGGCGAGGTTGTACGGATCACTGCGGGTCAGTTCAAAGGTGTAGAAGGATTTGTCATGAAAGTGAAGGATACGGCTCGTGTTGCCGTGTCGCTGTCGTGCATTGCCCAATCGGTATCTGTGGAAGTGCCGCAGGAATTTTTGGAGAGAATCGATCAACCTGTCGCTGAACCAAGTATCGGTTTCGTTCGCAGGCTGTAGTTCAAGAATCTCTTTCGACGTCGTTGACAGACTCGTCCGTGACGTCGCATTGTAAGACCATGTCCGAGTAGGCCGCATCGTGCAGCTCAAAAAGCACAATGTGACTGAAAGGGCGGAGCGTGCCTGAGAGGACAAGTCCCAAATCCCAATTGCCAAATTCCAAGTACCAAGCAGCGACCGCGGAGCCTATTGACGAAACATGATGAACACAGACCGTCCATATGACCTTGAGGAGCGGACGTTCCTGTTTGCAAAGGAAGTCGCACTCTTCTGCAAGCGTTTGCCGAAGAATGTCGAGAACATAGAATACATCAAACAGGTCATACGATCATCAGGCTCAGTCGGTGCGAATTACATTGAGGCCAATGAATCGTTGGGAGAAAAAGACTTTTCACTGAGGTTAAAGATCAGCCGTAAGGAAGCCAAAGAGTCGATGTACTGGTTACGACTCATTTGTGAGACAAACAATACCCAATTCGCCGGGTCCGGGACAGTTCTCGTGAATGAGGCGAATGAATTGCGGAAAATCCTTTCCACCATCATAAACAAAGCGAAATAGGCACTTCATCATTGGAATTTGGAGTTTGGACTTTGGAATTTCACATAGAATTATGAGTATCAAACAGGAGTTTCTCAAGAGAATTGACTCAAGAGATGCCCGGATCGGCATCATCGGCCTCGGCTACGTCGGATTGCCGCTCGGACTCTGCTTCGCGGAGAAGAAGTTTCGCTGCGTCGGCTTTGATATCGACCGGAAAAAGACCGACGCATTGTCGAAAGGCGAATCGTACATCAAACACATTCCTTCCGAACGCATCAGGCAGGCTGTCTGTTCAGGGATGTTCAGCGCGACAACAGACTTTTCGAAGATTGCGGAGTGTGACGCTGTTCTGATTGCCGTACCGACACCGTTGAACAAGAATCGCGAGCCTGACATGTCGTACATCGTCAGTACGTGCGAGACGGTTACACCGTATGTGCGTGCAGGTCAGTTGTTCGTGCTGGAGTCAACTACCTATCCCGGCACAACGGACGAGGTGGTCGTTCCGATTCTCGAATCAACCGGATTGAAATGCGATGTTGACTTCTTCGCGGCCTTTTCTCCCGAGCGTGAGGATCCGAACAACAAGGAATACCGGACCGAGACGATCCCGAAAGTCGTCGGTGCAACATCACCTGAAGGACTGGCCGTTGCGGACAGGCTCTACTCACAGATCGTCGTGCGAACCGTTCCTGTTTCTTCAACGCGTGTTGCCGAGGCGACAAAACTGATGGAGAACATCTTCCGCTCTGTAAACATCGCCCTCGTGAATGAGTTGAAAGTCGCCTTTATGAAAATGGGAATCGATGTGTGGGAAGTGATCGAAGCAGCGAAGACAAAGCCGTTCGGCTACATGCCGTTCTATCCGGGTCCGGGACTCGGCGGCCACTGCATTCCTATCGATCCGTTCTATCTCACGTGGAAAGCACGAGAGTACGGAGTTGCTACACGGTTCATCGAACTTGCAGGGGAGATCAATACTGCCATGCCGGACTTTGTTGTACAACGAGTGATGGAGACATTGAATGAACACGGCAAGGCACTCAAAGGATCGAGAATCCTGATGCTTGGACTTGCCTACAAAGCCAACGTTGACGACGACCGCGAGTCTCCTTCGTATCATCTGATCGAGAAGTTGGAAGAGAAAGGGGCAACCGTGAGCTACAACGATCCGTTCGTTCCCGTTATTCGTCCCTCCCGTGAATGGTCGAAGTATGCCGGCCGCGAGTCGGTGGAAGTAAGCAACAACTACGATCTCATCCTCATCGCCACACCGCATGACGAATACAGGAAAATGGATTTCAGTAGCTTCTCCGCGCCGATTGTGGATACGAGAAATATTGTGTCCGGCGGTAGAGCATACAAGGCTTAGCTGATTGTTGTTTGTTGATGGTTGATTGTTGACAGTCGATGGTGTATCATGTGAAGTCACAAACACGTGTGGTGCATCATGAACGAACAACAGCCATCAGCGAAGGAACCCCTCAGGTCAGCGATTCACAAGTTGGAAGATCTCGAGTGTTACGTGAGGGCCAGGGCATTTCGAAAGCGTGTCTCCGAGACTTGTAAGCTCCTGCCGAAAGAAGAACAGTTTCGTTTGAGAGATCAACTGCTCAGATCGTCGAGATCCGTTGCGGCCAATATTGCAGAAGGCTATGGTCGTCACCATCATCAGGAAAATCTCCAGTTCTGTCGTCAGGCCCGCGGTTCACTAACGGAGACAATCGAACATTTGAATTGTGCACTTGACGAGAGATTTGTCGACGATGCACTGTACACTTTGCTGCGAGAGGAAAGCGACACATTGCTGAAGATCCTCAACGGCTACATCTCATACCTTCGAAAAGCAGCGGCAGCGGCAAAATCACGATAATCCCATCGCAGCACAGCCAAGGCGTTGAACCATCAACTAACAACTATCAACAATCTTGCCTGAATACCTCGTCACCGGTTCCGCCGGCTTCATCGGCTACCACCTTGCTGAGCGGCTGCTCAATGACGGCGTGCGGGTTGTCGGGCTAGACAACATGAATGCGTACTACGATGTCAGTCTGAAGGAGGCGCGGCTCGAACGGCTTCGACGCCACAAGGGATTCAAGTTTGAGAAACTCGACCTTGCAGACCGGAGCGGGATGGAACGGCTGTTCGCTGAACACACCTTCGATGTGGTTGTCAATCTGGCGGCGCAGGCGGGCGTCCGTTACTCGCTTACCAATCCGCATGCGTACATCGATTCGAACATTGTCGGGTTTTTGAATATCCTTGAAGGATGCAGGCACGCGAAGGTGAAGCATCTCGTCTTCGCATCCAGCAGCTCGGTGTACGGTGCCAACACCAAAATGCCCTTTGCCGTGTCGGACAATGTCGATCATCCGGTATCGTTGTACGCGGCAAGCAAAAAGTCAAACGAGTTGATGGCGCATTCGTATGCACATTTGTACAAGCTTCCGTGTACAGGACTTCGTTTCTTTTCCGTGTACGGCCCGTGGGGGAGACCGGACATGGCGATGTTCTTGTTCACGAAGGCGATCCTGGAGGGGAAGCCAATCGACGTGTACAACAACGGCGACCTGCAACGCGACTTCACCTACATTGACGATATTGTCGAGGGAGTTGCGCGTGTCGCAGCACGAATCCCGTCCGCAGACCCGGCATGGAACGGCGATGCTCCGAATCCCGCAACAAGCAAAGCGCCGTACCGTCTCTACAACATCGGCAATCATAATCCGGTACACCTGATGCACTTCATTGAACTGATCGAGAAGGCAGCAGGGCGGACGGCGGAAAAGCGATTTCTTCCGATGCAGCCCGGAGATGTGCCAGCAACATTTGCCGATGTGGACGATCTTGTGCAGGATGTCGGCTTTGCGCCGGCCACACCGATTGAAAAAGGAGTGAAGAAATTTGTGGAGTGGTACAGGGAGTATTATGGGTGTTGAGGATGAGGATGAGATTGATGGTTGATCGAAAATCGATTTGGAGAAATGGAAACACAGGCAGTAGTGAATACTTCGCGTAGCAATCCCGGTTGGCAAGGGGTGGGAACACCCGGAATTGAGTATTTCTCAGGGCGTGTGAAGAGTATTCTTTCAGGGCTAACAACATTCAAACCGGGAACCGGAAACCTTCTTCTTGCCACACTTGCAGACTTCTGGAATAACTGGATTCTTCCGTATAAAAGGGCGAACTGTGTCTGTTGTGGATGGAATGGCAGTTCTTTTCTGGCTTCAGCCAATTGGCGCACCGTAACCTTTCAATCCCGATGTCCCCATTGTGATTCGAGATCTCGCCATCGCGGCCTTGTCCGGTATTTGGACCTCCACGCGTCGGAACTGAATCATCGGCGGACGCTTTTGTTTGCTCCAGAGGGCATCATTCTCAAGTCACTCAGAAGAATCGGCATAGATATATTGCAAACAACTGACTTCATACTCGCTGACGTCGATTTTCCCGGCGAAGACATCCAGAAGCTTACGCTTGAAAACGCATCATTCGATCTGGTGCTGTGCAATCATGTGTTGGAGCACGTCGCTGATGACCAATCCGCTATCCGTGAATGCGCCAGGATTTTGAGCAGTGATGGTATTGCATTATTTACCATTCCCGGCGACTACGACAAGGCGGAAACCTGGTACTTCACGAGCCCTGATAGCAACGGACATCATCGCCATTACGGGCTTGATGTTCTCACGAAATTCAAGAATGCGTTTCCGTTCGTTGAAGCAGTTGATATGTCAACATTTGGTTCGCGGGAGGACCATATTCGTTATCGTGATTTGTTGTTTGTTTGTAGAAAGAATAGCATTGCGTGAGGTACCGCGCGACACATTTGTTCTCAGCAATATGTATCCAATAACATGACGACAGTGGACCCATCAATCCAAGCCACGATTCCAGTGATCCGCATTGAGCCTTCGCGCGGGTGGGTGTCGTTGAAACTAAAAGAACTGTGGGAGTACCGCGAGCTCTTGTATTTCCTGACGTGGCGTGATATCAAAGTGCGCTACAAGCAAACGGCGCTCGGAGCCGCGTGGGCAGTGTTGCAGCCGTTCATGACAATGGTGGTGTTCAGCCTCTTCTTCGGGAAGCTTGCCCAGATTCCTTCGGACGGGCTTCCGTACCCGATCTTCAGTTTTGCAGCGTTGGTTCCCTGGACGTTCTTCGCGTACGGACTGAGTCAATCGTCAAACAGTCTTGTGGGCAGCGCAAATCTAATCAAGAAAGTCTACTTCCCGCGGCTCGTTGTTCCGATTTCCAGCATTCTCTCGGGCATTGTCGATTTCGCTTTGTCGTTTGTAATGTTGTTAGTGTTGATGGTTTACTTCGGCATTTTCCCGACGATGAACGTCATCTGGCTGCCGGCGCTGTTGCTGCTTGCAGGTGTGACGTCGCTCGGTGTCGGACTCTGGCTCTCGGCGCTCAATGTCGAGTACAGGGATGTTCGCTATGTAATTCCGTTCCTGACGCAGTTCTGGATGTTTGCAACGCCGATTGCGTACCCGAGCAATCTGCTGCCCGAATTCTGGCGGCCGATCTACGCGCTGAACCCGATGGTTGGCGTTGTCGAGGGATTTCGTTGGGCGTTGCTCGGCACCGATACGCAGCCCGGGTCGATGATCGTTGCTTCTTCGCTTGCGGCGCTGGTTCTTCTCGTGAGCGGCGCATTTTACTTCAAAAGGATGGAGAAGAATTTTGCGGACCTTGTGTAGAGCACATCACAGATGTAGAGCAAGACTCCTGTCTCGCTACAGGGGGATCTCGAATCAGGCGATTCGACCTACGTTCCTATGAATTTCAGCTAACCTCCAAGCATGTCTGATACGGCAATACGGGTAGAGCAGCTCGGCAAATTCTACAAGATCGGTGCGCAGAAAGCGAAGTACAAAACCTTCCGCGACACACTTGCCCATGCCGCCGCGACCCCTGCACGGATGGCCCGCTCACTCTTTTCCCGCAACGGACGTGCGAAGCCTGATGACAACACCTTCTGGGCACTCAAGGATATTTCATTTGAAGTAAAACGCGGCGAAGTCGTCGGCATTATCGGGCGCAACGGGGCGGGGAAGAGTACGTTGCTCAAAATTCTCTCCCGAATTACAGACCCGACAACCGGATTTGCCGAAATTCACGGGCGTGTAGGCTCGCTGCTCGAAGTGGGCACAGGATTCCACCCCGAACTGACAGGACGCGAGAACATCTACCTGAACGGCGCAATTCTCGGCATGAGCAAAGCCGATATCGAGCGGCGATTCGACGAGATGGTAGCATTTGCCGAAGTGGAAAAGTTCATCGACACACCTGTGAAGCACTATTCCAGCGGTATGTACCTCAGACTTGCGTTTGCTGTCGCAGCACACCTTGAACCCGAAATCCTATTGGTGGATGAGGTGTTAGCTGTGGGGGATATTCAGTTCCAAAAGAAGTGTCTCGGAAAGATGAGCGAGGTGGCTGCTGAGGGGCGAACCGTTCTTTTCGTAAGCCATAACCTAAACGCGGTACGTTCCTTATGTACTACATGTGTGGTTTTGGCAGAAGGCCAACTGATGCTTAGGGGAACTCCGCAGGCAGCAATAGACTATTACGTTGAGGCTCCTGGGCGGAATGCAGGAACTTCGTGGGAAATTGACGAACTTCCAAATTCCAAACCAGCTTACCTCGAGTCAATACGATTGGCCCTGGCGGGTAACCAGCCAAATCTTGTACTCACAGCGGATGTGTCTGTTCAATGTGTTACTTCAACCTCGGATTTCTTTCTTGCGATCGATGTTTGCGACAAGTCTCAAGCCCCTATCATGCAAGCACTGCCGGTGTCGAAACCCTTCATAAAGGGCGATCCGGGTAATCATCATTTGACTGTTGAAGTTGACTTGCCCCCCCTGATTCCGGGACACTACACAGTGGACTTCTGGATCGGGCCACATTACTCACGCACATACGACTATCTCAAAAATTCATTGGCATTTGAGGTGATTGAGGGTCCGTTATCTGATCGTTCCTTTCCTCACACTGCCGATCATGGATTTCTCGTTCCTCACTCCCGCTGTACCTACAAGCGTAAGGCTGAGTTGGTACCTCAATGAAGTTCATTAAAGCAGCGATATCGCCGCTTCGACACAAGTCGGCTCATGCAGTGTATCGGCAAACATACGAACGCTTCAGGCAGTACACGATGATTCCGCCCGGCACTTTCGCAGCCAACCTGGAATTGGCAGAACGCGCTATGAATCTTGATGGTTGTGTTGTTGAATGTGGCGTCTGGCGTGGGGGCATGAGTGCGGCGATAGCGTCGGTCTTGGGTGGCGAACGGGAATACTTTCTCTTTGACAGTTTCAAGGGACTTCCAAAGGCGAAAGAGATTGACGGGATAGCGGCGCTGAAATGGCAACAGAACACTGACGATCCCAACTACTACGACAATTGCACTGCTGAACCTGAATATGCCGAACAAGCCATGCATCTTGCCGGAGTTCGTCATTTCCGTCTCGTTCAAGGTTGGTTTGAGAACACTATACCGGGATATACCTTTCCGTCGCCAATTGCCTTACTTCGGCTGGATGCCGACTGGTATGATTCGACCATGATCTGCCTTGATCATTTATTCCCGCAGGTGGCTCCCAGTGGGATCATTATTCTTGACGACTACTATACATGGGATGGCTGCAGCCGTGCCCTTCATGATTACCTGAGCAGACACTCCGCCTCAGAACGGATTCGAAGTCACAAGAACGTGTGTTATCTGCAAAAGGCTAGTGGCTCCTTGCGGGATAGTGCAGGAAAGCAACCCGAACAATGAGTACCTCCTGTCAGTACACAACCGATTTTTTCCAGTCAATCCGCGCATCCTCATCTCAATCAGCGGCAGTAGTTGTTCCACTGCTTATTGATCTGATTCATCCAACAAGCGTAATAGACATCGGATGTGGCCCCGGCACGTGGCTGCATGAGTTTGAGAATCAGGGTGTTGCTGATATACTCGGGGTTGATGGTGACTATGTTGCTCCGTCGTTGCTGCAGATTCCGCAACCTCTTTTTATCAGTCACGACTTGCGAAACCTATTTTCTGCGCCACGACAGTTCGACCTCGCATTGTGTCTTGAGGTTGCAGAGCATCTCCCTGCTGAATGTGCGGATGTGCTTATCGATTCTCTTGTCAGACTTGCGCCGGTTGTTGCGTTCTCTGCTGCCGTTCCTCATCAGGGGGGTACCGACCACAGGAACGAACAGTGGCCGGAATACTGGGCCGCGAAGTTCCAGGCGCGGGGATTTGTGTCCATCGACTATCTGCGCCCAAGGATTTGGAACAACGACGATGTAGCCTGGTGGTTTGCCCAGAACATGATACTGTATGTTGAAGAGGGCCATCTTCATCAGACGAGGGAACTTACCTCACTCGTTGATCTGCAAAACGGAAAACCTTTGTCGCTTGTGCATCCGCGTTGCTACCTCGGTACTGTAACCTCTGCCGACAAACGGGTGAAAGCCGAACAAAACCCGGGAGTAGTTGAGGCAGCGCGGAGGTTTTTTGCGGCAGGGGCGAAATCACTTCGAAGCAGGCTGAAGGCGAATGCGAACAGGTAGCCCTTTGGTTTCTGTCATCGTCTGCACACGCAACCGGGCCAAATATTTACGACAGACGCTCTCTTCACTTACTTCACTAGAGCACGATCCTGCACAATTCGAAATAGTTATAGTTGATAATGGGTCAGCGGATGATACCAAAGCTGTGGCCAAGAGACATGAACAAGTGAATCCAGACTATGGGATTCGTTATGTGTATGAACCCGAACCCGGTCTCTTGTCTGCACGGCACCGTGGTGCGATTGAGGCAGAAGGCGAAATACTAGCGTATGTTGATGATGATGTTCTTGTTGCCAAGAATTGGCTGAGCCGAATCGTGGCGACATTCAATGATTTCACGGTTCATATTGTAGGCGGGCCGAGTTTGCCACTCTATGAAAACGATCCGCCTTTATGGATTGAGACTTTGTGGAAGCATGATCCTCGGGGTAAATGGCTGGGTAGTCTGAGTCTTCTCGACTTTGGGCGTAATCCAATTGAAATTGATCCTATCTTCGTGTGGGGACTGAATTATTCCATTCGGAAAGATTCTCTCGTTCGGCTTGGTGGATTTCATCCTGATTGCATTCCAAAGCACCTTCAACGCTTTCAAGGCAATGGAGAGACAGGGCTATCGTTGAAGGCTCGTGAGAAAGGAATGAAGGCAATGTATCAACCGGGGGCTCTTGTGTATCATGTTATCCCCAAGGAACGCTTGACCATCGAGTATTTTGAGGAACGTAGGTTTTACCAAGGAGTCTGTGACTCGTATGCTTCCCTTCGAAGGAATGGCGGGCAGCGGGAGGATCAATCGACTCGGAACTCCAAACTGTGGGCTTTGCACCGGCCCTCCAAAGCCATCAAACGCGCATTCAAGTCTGTTTTACCACTAAAGAATGGAAAAGATCCGCATGAGAGTATCAATCAACGTCTCCGCAAGGCTTATCTGGCCGGATATGAGTTTCATCAAAGTGAAGTTGCAGAAGATCCGTCACTGTTGGAATGGGTACTGAAGGGAGACTATTGGGATTATAGATTACCTATTGCTACTGAAAACATCATATTACAGGGGGATTCGTTATGAGGAACAACGGAGTTGCTGATGTCGAAACTGTTGAATCGGAAACCATTGAGCATATCTGTGAGGGAAGTAAGCAGCTTGCCTACATAATTCGCGGTTCGTTTCTGCCGGACAGGACAACGTTTCTGACTCCACCGGAATTCAAACAGCAAGTCGGTTATGTCGTTTACCCCGAGGGCGGGGAGATAGCTCGTCACGTTCATCTCCCTCTTGAACGGCATTTGGTAGGGACATCTGAAGTCCTTGTTGTCAAAAAGGGACATTGCTTCATCGACATTTACAACGACAATCGTGAACTGGTCGCGACTCGGGAGTTGTTTACCGGTGACGTGATGCTCATGGTTGGCGGTGGCCACGGATTCCGCATGATCGAAGACACCGTGTTTCTGGAGATCAAGCAGGGTCCTTATACGGGAATTGATGAGAAGGAACGGTTCTGATGCAATCCGTTGTAAATGTTGATACGTCCATAATTCCCGTGAATGAACCGTTCATCGGTGAAAAAGAACTGGAGTATGTTCAGGAATGTCTCGGTACCGGCTGGGTTTCATCCGAAGGCCGATTCATTCGAGAGTTCGAAGAGAAGTGGGCGGGGTATTGTGGCATGAGGTATGGCGTAGCGATGAGTAATGGAACGGTTGCTCTTCAGGCTGCAGTCGCTTGCCTTGATCTGCAGCCGGGCGACGAAGTCATCATGCCTGCCTTTACGATCATTTCGTGCGCACAGGCGGTTACATACAACGGCGGAGTACCAGTCTTACTGGATGCAAACCCGCGTACATGGTGCCTCGAAGTGAGTCAACTCGAGTCCCGAATAACCCCCCGGACGAAAGCAATAATGCCCGTGCATATCTATGGCCATCCGGTAGACATGGATGCAGTTCAGGAGCTTGCGGATAAATACAATCTGACAATAATTGAAGATGCAGCCGAAGCCCACGGTGCCGAGTACAAGGGTCGCAAATGCGGTGGTCTTGGCGACCTGAGTGTTTTTAGCTTTTATGCAAACAAGATCGTTACCACCGGTGAAGGCGGCATGGTGCTTACCAACAATGAGCGCCTTGCCGAGAGATTGCGTTCGATCAGGAATCTTTGTTTCAGGAAGGAGCGCAGGTTCTACCACACAGAGCTTGGGCACAACTTCAGGCTCACGAATATTCAAGCCGCAATCGGCCTCGCTCAAATAGAGAGGATTGAAGAATCGGTTGCCCGAAAGCGATTGATGGGTGAGGCGTACAACGAACGTCTGCAGAACATTGCAGGGCTTCAATTGCCAACCGAGGAGCCTTGGGCCAGGAATGTGTACTGGATGTATGGAGTGGTTGTTGATGAGAGTACGGGTCTCGATGCAGCCTCGTTCAGCGAGTGGCTTGTCGGCAACGGTGTTATTACCCGTCCATTTTTTCTTGGAATGCATGAACAGCCGGCGTTTCACCGGATGGGTCTGTTCCGTGATGAGCGCTATCCGGTAACCGAACGAATCGCGCGGCAAGGCTTCTATCTGCCGTCAGGGATGACGATTACAATTGGACAAATTGATCGTGTTTGTTCTTTGATCCGCGAGCGTCTCAGTTCCGTTCAGAAAGGTCTGTCATGAGCGTGTTTGGAAGCTATGCAAAGTTCTATGACGGATTGTACAAAGACAAAGACTACGCTGCAGAGTGCAACTTCTTGGAGGAAGTGTTTGCGCAGTATTCATCCAACAAGATTGTCACGATTCTTGACCTTGGGTGTGGCACGGGTGGACACGCTATACCGCTTGCCGAGCGAGGGTATCACGTTATTGGTGTGGATCGATCGGAAGCTATGCTTGCCGAAGCGAGGACAAAAGGAAACCGTATGAGTTCAGACTTTGTGCAAGCAGATATTTCGAATATTAGAATGGACAAGACATTCGATGCAGTCATCGCAATGTTCGCCGTCATGAGCTATATGACGACGAACGAAGGTCTCATGGGGGCCATAAGGACTGCCCGACACCATCTTCGGCCCGGTGGTCTTTTTTTCTTTGACGCATGGTTCGGTCCGGCAGTACTAACCCAGCGCCCTAGCGACCGTTACAAAATCATGGAGAATGATGGGGATCGCATTGTTCGCTTTGTTCACCCTGAGATGAATCTTCTCAAACACACGGTTGATGTGAACTACAAGGTTCTGCTAACGAGGGATAAAACAATAATAAGCGAAGTTGACGAGACACATCAAATGCGCTTTTTCTTTCCTATGGAAATCTCACATTATCTCGAACAGTCGAGCTTCCGCGTAAGAAAACTATGCCCCTTCCTGCGAATTGACAAAGAGCTGACAGAGCATGATTGGAATCTGGCTGTGATTGCAGAGGCGGAGTGAAACAGCCGGACAATAACAAGGTTGTTGCCTTTGTTCAGTTTTCCTATCGAACAGAGAACAAAGTGTTCATCGGTGCCTTTTCGGACTTGCTAAGGGAGCGCGGCGCAAAAGGGGTATTCATCACAGATGATCAAAAAGCCCCGGGTCACTGGGCATCGGAAATTCTACAATTCCGTTTAACAAACAATGGCCAACCGCCACTTTCAGTGGGGGCGAATGCAAGCGTACCAAATCGCTGGTCTGGGCCAAGAAGTTTGGCGCATGTGTCACGGTTGAGAAATCGACTCTATACAATGAAGCTTGACATTCTAAAGGGGCTTGAGATATTTAGAAAACTCCGCTTCACCTTTTCCACAGTCTATTCCCAAGAGAATATTGTTTCCCTTGTTGGGATCGAGCCACTAGGCGGTTTTGTGGCTGGTCTGGTTGCTCTTGTACTACGAAAGCCCTTTGTTTATTGCAGTATGGAACTTCAAATCCGCTCATTCAAGACATGGATGGGGAACACTTTGTTTGAGTTCGTGTTCAAGCGGATTCTACGGCGAGCTTTGCTTGTAACGGTTCAGGATATGGATCGTGCGAGGGTCTTGCAGAATTACTATCAGCTTCCCGGCGACAGGATAAGTTTGATGCCTGTTGGCACAACGGAGTTGAAGAGATACGAGAAAACTGACTATCTCTACCGAAAGTTGGGGATCGAAACATCCCGAAGAATAATCCTCTATGCCGGCTCAATTCGTGCTTGGGCTTGCGTTCTTGATATCGCAAAGTCAGCCCACTATTGGCCGCATGAGTATTGTCTGGTTATTCACGGCTTTGTCTCGAGCAAGGATAACGAGTATTTTATGTCAATCCAAGAGTATGTTGACAATGAGATGGTATACCTTTCAACAGAAATACTTCCATGGTCTGAACTAGATTCGCTGCTTTGCTCCGGCCACATGTCCATTGCGGCTTATTCAGACAAAGCCGAGAACACCTCCTACATATCTGCCTCGTCCAACAAATTGGCGAGCTATGCACGATGCGGGCTTCCGCTGCTGATTACCCACTCGGGCAATGTGGCGCGCATGTTCGAGAAGATTGCCTGGGGAGTGACGTTTAGAGACTTCAATGATATCCCGGGGGCAATGTCGGCCATTGCCAACGACTATGAAGGATATCGGAAAAGGTGTTATCAGGCGTTCGAAAATTTTTATGACCTGAATTTCCTAGGTAGGACGTTCGCCGACGCGATTGTTGGTTCGTATAGCGATTCTGTCGTGGAAAGAACTTAACCTGAATTCTCTTGGTTAATAGAAAGGGACATGCTATGGCGCCAGATTCTCAAAATCGAACAGTACTGGTTACGGGCGGCGCCGGCTTTGTCGGAAGCAACGTTGCAAAAGCGCTGATCCAACACGGATTCCATGTTGTCATCCTTGACAACGAATCCACAGGCAGCAGAAAGAATGTGCCACCCGAGGCGGTGTACATTCTCGGTGATGTGAGGCAAGAAGTTGACCTTGAAAGAGCATTTTCTCAGCGTATTGACATTGTGTTTCATATTGCCGGGCAGGCG
>JAANMX010000591.1_pt1 | contig 47218 bp, 40 predicted proteins | sample 7279681 | NCBI WGS metagenome assembly JAANMX01 (sample SAMN14094542, study PRJNA606508) | bioreactor metagenome | isolation source: A lab-scale SPAN reactor treating ammonium-rich wastewater day 351 | place: Ireland: Galway | collected 2018-01-01
CCGCACACGCCTACCGCGTCTGCGCGTGACGCCCCAGCCTTCCGGCCTCGCCTCCGGAAATTCACTCCAATTGCGTCCGCCGATGTGCGGAATGTAAGGTCGGCGGCGACGTCAAGGTGGATTTCTTCACCCATCACCTGCCGGCGCGCGCGGTCGCCGCGCTCGACGCGTTCGGATCGCTGCTCGTCGGCGGCTTCGGCGCGCTCATCGCGTGGCGCACGGCGGTGGGCGCGTGGTCGGTGCATGCGGACGGCGTGACCTCCGCGATCCTCGGCATCCCGCTCTGGATCGCGCAGGGGTTGATGGTGCCCGGCTTCGCGCTGCTCGCCGTCGCCGGGGCGTACAAGGCCGTCCATCTGCTGCGCCGGGCACGGGGCGCGGGAGCGCCGAAGCCGTGAGCGTGCGGCCTCCGCGGTTCTGCTTCCCGGGTGCGAAGCGCGGGACGCGCCGATGACCGGCATCGCGTTCGGCGGCGTGCTGTTCACGATCATGCTCGTGCTGATGGTCGTGCGCGTGCCGATCGGCATCGCGATGTTCCTGTGCGGTGCCGGGGGCTACCTCGCGTTGACCGGCAATCCGAACGCGCTCCTCAATTCGCTCAAGAACCTCGCCTACGCGCGGCTCTCGAACTACGACCTGGTGGTGATCCCGCTGTTCCTGCTGATGGGCCAGTTCGCGACCCACGGCGGGCTCTCGCGCTCGCTGTTCCGGTTCGTCTCCGCGTTCATCGGACACCTGAAGGGGGGCATCGCGATGGCGGCGATCGGCGCCTGCGCGGGCTTCGGGGCGATCTGCGGCAGTTCGCTCGCGACCGCCGCCACGATGGGCCAGGTCGCGCTGCCGGAACTGCGCCGCTTCGGCTACTCGGGTTCGCTCTCGACCGGGGCGCTCGCGGCCGGCGGCACGCTCGGCATCATGATTCCGCCGTCGGTGCCGCTCGTGATCTACGCGATCCTCACCGAGGAGTCGATCGGCAAGCTCTTCATGGCGGCCGTGCTGCCGGGCATCATCGCGATGCTGGGCTACATGCTGGTGGTGCGGATCATGGTGACGTGGCGGCCGGAATCGGGCCCGGCGGGTCCGGTGGCGGCGTGGCCCTCGCGGCTGCGCAGTCTCGCCGAGGTGCTGCCGGTGCTGCTCGTGTTCGTCGTCGTGATCGTCGGCATCTACGGCGGCTGGGCGAACCCGACCGAGGCGGCGGCGATCGGGGCCGCGGCCTGCGGCGTCCTCGCGATCGTCGGCGGCATGCGCATCCCCGGACTCGTCGAGAGCGCGGCCGGCACCGCGGTCGCGACCGCGATGATCTTCCTCGTGCTGCTCGGCGCGGACATGCTGAACGCGACGCTCGCGCTCTCCCAGATGCCCGGCGAACTCGCCGCCTGGGTCAAGGGCTCCGGACTCTCGCCGATGCTGGTGCTGGTGGCGATCCTCCTGATCTACATCTTCCTCGGATGCGTGATGGATTCGCTCGCGATGATCCTGCTCACCATTCCGATCTTCTATCCGATGGTGATGGGGCTGGATTTCTTCGGCATGTCGCACGACGACAAGTCGATCTGGTTCGGCATCCTCGCGCTGATGGTGGTCGAGATCGGGCTCGTCCACCCGCCGGTCGGGATGAACGTCTACATCATCAACCGCCTGGCGAAGGACGTGCCGCTCACCGAGACCTTCAAGGGGGTGGTGCCGTTCCTGTGCTCCGACGCCCTGCGCATCGCGCTGCTCGTGTATTTTCCGGTCGTCTCGCTGTATCTTGTGCACACGTTCAAGCGGTGACCCGGCCCGGGGTCGCCGTCCACCAGGAGGAACCACCATGAAGCCCGCCCGTCTCGGCATGGCCCTCGCCGGCGCGTTGGTCGCGCTTTGCGCCGGCACGTCGCATGCGCAGGACGTCACGCTGCGTATCCACCACTTCCTGCCCGCCAAGGGCACGATCCAGGCCCAGGTCCTCGAACCCTGGTGCGAGAAGCTCGGCAAGGAATCCGGTGGTCGCATCAAGTGCCAGTTCTACCCGTCGATGCAGCTCGGGGGGACGCCTCCGCAACTCTTCGACCAGGCGCGCGACGGCGTGGCGGACATCATCTGGACGATCCCGACCTACCAGGCCGGACGGTTCACCAAGGCCGAGGTCTTCGAGCTGCCGTTCATGACGATGAACGCCGAGACCGGCAGCCCGGCGTTGTGGGACTACATTCACAAGAACGCGATGGACGAGTTTCGCGGGGTGAGGTTGCTCGCGGCGCACGTGCACGACGGCTCGCTGCTGCACTTCTCGAACAAGCGGGTGACGACACTCGAGGAGATCAAGGGTCAGAAGGTCCGGGCGCCCACGCGCATCGGCACCAAGTTCCTGACCGCGATCGGCGCGGCGCCGGTGCAGATGCCGATCCCGCAGGTCACCGAGGCGCTCGCGAAGTCGGTGATCGACGGCGCGATGGTGCCCTGGGAGGTCGCGCCGGCGATCAAGCTGCAGGAGGTGACGAAGTACCATCTCGACTCCGACCGAAAGCTGGCGAAGATGTCGAACTCGATCTTCGTGCTGGCGATGAATCCCGCGAAATACGATTCGATGCCCGCGGACCTGAAGAAGATCCTCGACGCCGACACCGGCCTCGAATTCTCGAAGCACATCGGCAAGGTGTTCGACGGCACGACGGAGCGGGGCATCAAGCTCGCGCGCGACGCCGGCGGCGTGTTCGACACCATCTCGCCCGCCGAGTACGCGCGCTGGCAGAAAGCGTGCGAGCCGGTCGTCGCCGAGTGGATCGGCGAGGTCGCCGCCAAGGGCGGGAACGGCAAGGCGCTCTACGACGACGCCCGCGCGCTCCTCAAGAAGTACGGCGGCTGACGGGCGCGCGACGCCGGCGCGGACGGACGCTCCGCCGGGGGCGTCCGCCGCGGTTGCGTCCGCGATGCGTGCAGGCGCGGAGGCGGGACTCGCACGCGGTTCGGGCGTTTCGCTCCAGTGGATCGTCGTCGTGCGCGCTGCCCCGCGTTAGTCGGGGGATCGCGCTTCCTGTCGCGCGCCCGCCTGGCGGAGCCGCCCCGACGACACTGCATGACCGATCCCTTCGGCCGCTGGCGGAGCGCCCGCTGACGATCGCTTGACAGTCGGGTGGTCGCGTGTAGCATATTTCTCGTAGGTAAACAGCGTTCGGCTGTACCGAACAGCCGATCTCTCTCGGGCGGCGCGATCAGCCGCCTCCATTGAGCGACGGAGTGCGCGATGACGAGCTACGGATTCGGACGCTGGACGAAGGCCGCGCTGGCGGTGATCTGGATGACCGCGCTCACGGCGGCGCACGCGGAGTCGGTGGTCGTGTACAGCGCGGTGAGCCCGAAGGTGATGTCGGCGTTCGTCGACGAGTTCCAGAAGCAGAATCCCGGCGTGAAGGTCGAGCTGATCAACGGCGGCAGCGGCGAGCTCTTCACGCGCCTCAACGCCGAGAAGACCCGGCCGCGGGCCGACGTCCTCGTCGGCCCGGACGCGGACAACTTCGACGCCTACCTCGACCTCTTCGAAAGCTACAAGTCGAAGGAGGACGCGTCGTTCCCGCGCTCCGCGGTCGGCCCCGACCACAAGTACTACGGCTTCTCGACCAATTTTCAGGCGTTCATCGTCAATACGAAGATGATGCCGGCGGAGAAGGCGCCGCAGAGCTGGAGCGACCTCGCCAAGCCCGAGTTCAAGGGCAAGGTCGTGATGGCCAATCCGGCGCAGTCGGGATCCGCGTACTCGCAGATGCAGCAGATCCTGCAGCTCTACGATTGGGGAACGATGGACAGGATCATCGGTGTCGCGACCTTCGTGCCGAGTTCGCGGCTCGCCTACCAGAACATCGCCAAGGGCGAGATGCCGGTGGGCCTCACCAGCGAATTCAACATCGTGGCGAGCCAGGCCGAGGGATTCCCGGTGGTCGCGATCTACCCGAAGGACGGCACGGCGCTGATCAACGACGCGAGCGGCATCGTCAAGGGTGGTCCCAATCCGGCGAACGCGAGGAAGTTCCTCGACTTCGTCAATTCGAAGCAGGCGCACGAGATGATCGTCGGCATCGACAAGCGTCGCAGCGCGCGCAGCGACGTGCCGCCGCCCGCGGGCCTGCCGCCGGCGTCCACGCTGAAGACGTTCGCCTACGACAACAAGGCGGCGACCGTGAACCGCAAGGCGAACCTCGAGCGCTTCGACAAGGCCTTCGCCAACAAGTAGCGACGCGCGCCACCGATGGCCGGCGCGGCGCTTCGCGTACGCGACCTCAGCAAGTCCTTCTCCGCGGTCGACGGCGTGGTCCACGCCGTCGACCGCGTGTCGTTCGACGTCGCGGCGGGCGAGTTCTTCACCATGATCGGCGCGTCGGGCTGCGGCAAGACGACGACGCTGCGGATGATCGCCGGTCTCGAACCGCCGACGTCCGGCACGATCACCATGGGGGAGTTGGACTTCGTCTCGCTGCCTGCGCAGCAGCGCAACATCGGCATGGTCTTCCAGTCGTACGCGCTGTTCCCGCACCTGACGATCTTCGAGAACGTCGCCTACGGACTGCGGCTGCGCGGCACGCCGCGCGCCGAAATGGAGCGCCGTGTCGCGGCGACGCTCGCGATGCTCGAACTCGAACCGTACGCGCAGCGCCATCCCGCGGGCCTGTCGGGAGGCCAGCAGCAGCGGGTGTCGATCGCCCGCGCGCTCGTCTACGAGCCGTCGCTGCTGCTGCTCGACGAACCGCTCGCCAACCTCGACGCCAGGCTGCGCGTGCAGATGCGGGAGGAGTTGCGGGCGCTGCAGCGGCGCCTGGGGATCACGACGCTCTACGTCACGCACGACCAGGAGGAGGCGACCGCGGTGTCCGACCGGATCGCGGTGTTCGACCGCGGACGACTGATCCAGCAGGGCACGCCGGAGGCGATCTACGCCGCGCCGGAGACGCTGTACGTGGCCGAGTTCATCGGACGCGCGAACTTCCTGCCCGCGACGCTCGCCGTCCCCGCGAGCCCCGAGCAGGGCGTATTGCTCGAAGGCGGCCTGCGGCTCGCGGCCCGACGGCATTTCACGCTGGGCGCCGAGGAGGCCGCGACGCTCGCGGGAACCGGGGCTGCGGTCGTGATGCTGCGCCCCGAGCACCTGACCGTCGCGGCGTCCGCCGGCGACGTCGCGGGCCGCGTGCTTCGCGTCGAGCTGCTGGGCGGCCTCGTCCGATACCGGGTGGCGACCGCGCTGTCCCCGCGGCCGATCGCAGTCGAGACCACGAGGCCGGTCGCGGGCATCGCCGAGGGCGGCGCGGCGTGGCTGTCGCTGCCCGCGTCCGACGCGATCGTGTACCACCGATGATCGGGCCGTTCGCGTCCGCCGGCGCCCCGTCGTGGCGACGCGAGCCGGGTCCATGGCTCCTCGGCATCGCCGTGGCGCTCGTGGCCATCGTGTTCCTGCTCCACCCGCTGGCCAACGCGATGCTGCTCGCGTTCGTGAAGAGCGGAGCGGACCCGGGCTGGGGAAGCTTCACCCTCGAACATTTCGCGCGCTTCGTCAGCGCGGCGAGCTACCGCCGTGCATTGTGGAACTCGATCTATTCGGGCATCGCGGCCACGCTGCTCGCGACGGCCGTCGCGTTGCCGATGGCCTATGCGGTCGCGCGCGTCGAGCTGCCGCTGCGCGGCCTCCTGTGCGCCATGAGTGTGGTGCCGCTGATCTCGCCGCCCTTCATCGGGGCCTACGCGTGGATCATCCTGCTCGGCAGGAACGGCACGATCACGCAGTTCGTCGCCCAGACGACCGGGGTGACGCTGCCCGCGATCTACGGGCCGACGGGCGTGATCCTGGCGCTCGCGCTGTCGTACTTCCCCTACGTGTTCCTCATCGTGCAGGGGGCGCTCGCGGCCGGCGATCGTCACGTCGAGGAGGCGGCGCGCATGGCGGGCGCGGGACGGGCGAGGATCATCCGCACGATCACGCTGCCGCTCGCGCTGCCCGCGATCGCCGCGTCGATGCTGATCGTGTTCATCAAGGCGGTCGGGGACTTCGGCGTGCCTTCGATCCTGGGCGGGGAGTTCCAGGTCCTTCCCACGCTGATCTACTACCAGATCCACGGCTTCTTCAACCTGAACGCCGCCGCGGCGATCGCCGCGGTGAACGTGGCGCTCACCGTGCTCGCCATGCTCCTGCTGTCGTGGGTGAACCGCCGGCGTGCGTTCGCGACCATCGGCGGCACCGCGAGCGCCGCCACGCGCGCGAGCGGCCGGGCCGCGCGGGCGGCCGGGTTCGCCTACTGCTGGCTGCTGATCGCCGTCGCCGTGCTGCCGCAGGTCGTGATCGCGCTCGCGTCGGTCGCCGACAAGTGGCCGGGCACCATGCTGCCGGTGAGCTACACGCTCGAGCACTACCGACGCGTGGCGTCGCAGCTCCTCGCGCCGATCGTCAACAGCCTGCTGCTCGCCGGCGCCGCCACCGCGCTGTGCATCGGCTTCGGAAGCGTCACCGCCTATGCGGCCGCGCGCGGCCGGCTGCGCGCGCGCTGGGCGCTCGACGCGACCATCATGCTGCCGTTCGTGCTGCCGGGCCTGGTCATCGGCGTGGCCTACCTGACCGCGTTCAACAGCGGCCCGCTGGCGCTGACCGGGACCGCGCTCATCCTCGTGCTCGCCTACTTCACGCGGCGCGTGGCGTTCGTGTATCGCACCGTCGCCACCGCGATCGGCCAGATCGACCCGAAGCTCGAGGACGCGTCGAGGATCTGCGGCGCCGGCTGGATGACCACCATGCGGCGGGTCATGGTGCCGCTCGCCGCGCCCGCCGTCCTGTCGGGCGCCATCCTGGTCTTCTCGACGCTGATCGGCGAGATCAGCGCCACGGTGCTCCTGTACTCGGCGCGCTGGAAGACGATGGCGATCGCGATCTACGAGCTGGTGCTGGGCGATCAGCTCGCCGAGGCGTCGGCGATCGGAACCATCACGACGGTCATGACGCTGCTGCTGGTGCTCGCGGCGAGCCGCCTCGCGGGCAGGAACATGGCCGACCTGTTCCGGTAGGGAAGCTCCGCGCGACCCCACGGCGCGCGCGACCTCGCGGACCCATCATGACGACGCGACAGCAAAGCGTTCGCGCGCCCGCCGCCCGGGACGCATCCGCGCGGTTGCGCAGAGCGTTGCTAGGGCCGGTGCGCCGACATCACATCGACGAGCGTGGCGAAGAGCTCGGGCGTCGCGGCGATCGTCTCGTTTCCCGTGGTCATCGCGTCGCCGTCCAGGAAGGGGCGGGTCCGGCCGCCCGCCTCCTCGACCAAGAGGAGCCCGGCCAGCGCGTCCCACGCGTAGAGGTGGCGCTCGGCGTAGCCGTCGAGACGCCCGTCGGCCACGCGCGCGAGGCCGAGCGCCGCCGACCCGCAATTGAGCACGCCGACGCCGCGCTGCAGGAGATCCGACACGAGGGCGCCGTACGCGCCGGCCGGCGTGCGGGCCGAATAGCCGACGTCCACGATCGCGCTCGCGAGGTCGTCGGTGCGGCCGATGCGCAGCGGCAGGCCGTCGCGCGTCGCACCCGCGCCGCGGCGCGCGGCGTACAGCGCGTCGGCCGCCGGCTCGTGGATGACACCGACTTCGGTGCGGCCGTCGATCACCAGCGCGATGGAGACGCACCAATGCGGCAGCGCGCGCGCGTAGTTCGAGGTGCCGTCGATCGGATCGACGACCCAGCACGGCGCGCCCGGCCGCGCACCGCCGCCTTCCTCCTCGCCGAGGATGCCGTCGCCGGGAAAGCGCGAACGCAGCGCGGTCACGAGCATCCGCTCGACCGCGACGTCCGCCGCCGTGACGACGTCCTGCGGCCCCTTGCGACGGATGTCGAGGCGCGGGCGGTCGGTCCGCAGGTCGAGCGCGAGGCGCCCGGCGTCACGGGCGAGTGCTTCGGCGACGCGCATTCGTGCCGCGATTTCCCCGGAGTCCATGCGCCCGAAGCATACCGCGGGGGTTCCCGGACCGCCGGGGATTCCGGTAGGATATTTCCCTTTGACAAACGGTGTTCGAACAAGCAGAACAGAATGCGAGTCGATGCCTTCACCTTCGGCGCGGTCGATGGTGTGCCGGTGCCTGGCTTCGAGCTCCGCAACGCGGGCGGCATCGCGGTCGGTGTCGTCGCCCTGGGTGCCCGCATCGTGCGTCTCGCGATGCCCGACGTGCACGGTCGGAGCGCCGACGTCGTTCTCGGCTTCGACTCGCCGGAAGCCTATCTCGCGTCGGACGCCTACATGGGCGCGACCTGTGGCCGCTACGGCGGCCGCATCCGCGGCAGCGCGTTCGTCCTCGACGGCGTCGCGCATCGCCTGAGCAGCAACGAAGGCGCGCACCATGCGCACGGTGGCGCCGCGGGCTTCGATCGCAGGGTGTGGCGCGCCGCCTGCGATGCAGCGAACGGCGAAGTCACCTTCACGCTCGATTCGCCGGACGGCGACCAGGGTTATCCGGGCGCGCTCTCGGCCAGCGTGAGCTACCGGCTCGACGACGAGGGCGTCCTCGCGATCGACATGCGTGCGCGCGCGGACCGTGCCACCGTCGTGAACCTCCTGCACCACGGCTACTGGAATCTGGCCGGCCACGACGCGGGGAGCATCGCGGCGCATCGGCTGCGCCTCGAAGCGGACTTCGTGACGCCGATCGACGACGCGCTGATCCCGACCGGCGAAGTGAGGTGCGTCGACGGCACGGTGTTCGACTTCCGCGAGGGCAGGCCGATCGGACTCGACCTCGATCGCGTCCCGACCGCGGCCGGCGGCTACGACCACAACTTCTGCGTGCGCGGAGTCGCGGGCGAGTTGCGCCGCGTGGCAACGCTCGGCGATCCCGGCTCGGGGCGCACGCTCGAACTGTTCTCCGACGCCCCCGGCGTGCAGCTCTACACCGGCGGACACTTTCGCGCCGAGGTCGTGGGCAAGGGCGGCGCGCGCTACCGCCGGTACGCGGGAGTCGCTCTGGAGACGCAGCGCTTTCCCGACGCGCCCAACCTGTCGCACTTTCCGAACGCACGTCTCGACCCTGGTCGCGACTACCTGCACCGAATGCGGTTTCGTCTCTTCCAGGAGCGCGGAGCCGCGCGATGAACGGGCGATCGCGACGGGTCCGCCGGATTCCGGCCTTGCCGGTCGTTCGCACCGGATGGAGCGCCCGATGAACGCCGATCCCAACCTCGCGTTGATGGACGATGCCGCGCGCTATCCGAGCCTCGCCGGCCGCGTCGTGTTCATCACCGGAGGGGCGTCCGGCATCGGCGCCAGCCTCGTGCTGCACTTCTGCGACCAGCAGAGCCGCGTGGCGTTCGTCGATGTGCGCGACGATCTCGCGCGGGAGTTGATCTCCGGGATCGCCGCGCGCGGCCTTCCGCCGCCCTGGTATCGTGCATGCGACCTCCGCGACGTCGCCGCGCTGCGGGCGGCGATCGCCGAGGCGGGCGAGGCGCTGGGTCCGATCCGGGTGCTGGTCAACAACGCGGGCAACGACGACCGGCACACGCTCGATTCCGTGACCCCGGAGTACTTCGACGACCGCATCGCCGTCAACCTGCGCCATCAACTGTTCGCCGCACAGGCGGTGCGGCCGCAGATGCGCGCCGCCGGCGGCGGGTCGATCGTCAACCTGAACTCGATCACCTGGTCGGTGGCCGACGGCGACTGCGTCTGCTACGTGACGGCGAAATCGGCGATCACCGGACTCACGCGCGCGCTCGCCACCGAACTGGGCCCGGAGCGCATACGCGTCAACGGCATCGCCCCGGGATGGATCATGACCGAGCGTCAGGTGCGGCTGTGGCTGAACCCCGAAGGCGAGCGGCAGATCGAGGAGCGCCAGGCGCTGCCGGGGCGACTGTACGCGCCTGACGTCGCGCGGATGGCGTTGTGGCTCGCCGCCGACGACAGCCGCATGTGCAGCAAGCAGATGTACGTCGTCGACGGCGGATGGATCTGACGGAGGCCTGCGATGCGGATCGTTCAATTCATCGACGACGACGGCGCGCCGGCGGTGGCGATGGTCGATGGCGCGACGCTGCGACCCCTCGCCGGCGTGGCGTCGACCTACGAACTCGCGCGCGCGGCCATCGCGCGGGGGCAGGGCCTCCATACGACGATCGAGCGCTGCCTGACCCCGCGCCGGCTCGACCATGTCGCGATCGAGACGGCCGGCAGGGTGCGGGCGCCGATCTCGCATCCCGACTGCTCGCGGCTGCGCGTCACCGGTACCGGACTCACGCACATCGGCAGCGCGCAGGCGCGCGACCGTATGCACGAACGACCGCCCGAAGGCGCGCCGGAGAGCGACCCGATGAAGATGTTTCGCCTGGGACTCGAGGGCGGCAAGCCGCGCGGCGGCGAGATCGGCGCCCAGCCCGAGTGGTTCTACAAGGGCGACGGCGACATCGTGGTGCCCTCGGGCGTGTCGATCCCGATGCCGTCGTTCGCGCTCGCCGCGGGCGAGGAGCCCGAAGTCGCCGGGGTGTACGTCATCGACGACGACGGCGCGCCGTGGAGGATCGGCTTCACCCTCGCCAACGATTTCTCCGATCACGTCACCGAGCGGCAGAATTTCATGTACATCGCGCATTCGAAGCTTCGGGTCTGCCCGCTCGGGCCGGAGTTGATGGTGGGCGAGCTTCCGGAGGACGTTCGCGGCGAATCGCGCATCGTGCGCGACGGCCGGATCGCGTGGCGCGGCGAATTCGCGAGCGGCGAGGCGAACATGTCGTACTCGATCGCCAACCTCGAGCACCACCACTTCAAGTACGAGATGTTCCGGCGCCCGGGCGACCTGCACGTGCATCTGTTCGGCTGCCCGGTGCTGAGCTTCGCCGAGGGTATGCGCGCGCAGCCGGGGGACGTGTTCGAGATCGACGTGCCGGCGTTCGGGCGTCCGCTGCGGAACACGCTGGTCGCGGACCCGCGCGGCAACCGGCCGGTGGACGTCGGCGTGTTGTGAGCGTGGCCGCCCGGCCCGTCCGCGGCGACGCTCCCGCGGCTCCGCGCGCGAAGCGCCGTGCGGCGTCGGCGGCAGCCAGGGTCGTCGCGCGCACCGCCGACATCCTCGCCGAAGGTCCGGTGTGGGACGGCGCCCGCGGGCGCTTGCGCTGGGTCGACATCGAACGCGGGCTGATGCACAGCACGACGGCCTCCGGAGACGACCTTCGCACCCTTCGATTCGACGAGCGGATCGGCTCGTTCGCGCTGCGCGACGGCGGCTACATCGTCGCTCTGGAGCGCGGCATCGCGCTGTGCGACGACGAGGGCGGCGCGCTTCGCCGCGTCTTCGTCAATCCCGAAACCCCGGGGACCACACGGTTCAACGACGGCAAGTGCGATCCCGCCGGCCGCTTCTACGCCGGAACGCTCGATCTCGCCTTCCAGCGTCCGCTCGGATCGCTGTACTGCGTGGAGGCGGATCTTCAAGGGCGTCGCATCTTCGCGGACGTCATCATCGGCAACGGGCTCGCCTGGTCGGCCGACGGGACACGCATGTACTTCGCCGACAGCGGCCGGCGGCGCGTGGATTGCTTCGCCTACGACGCCGAACGCGGTGTCGCATCCGCGCGGCGCACGTTCGTCGACACCGCCGCCTGGCCCGGCGTCCCGGACGGAGCGACGGTGTGCGCCGACGGCCTCTACTGGCTGGCGATGTACGACGGCGGGTGCATCGTGGCCGTCGATCCGGAGGGGCGCGTGGCGCGGCGGATCGAGCTTCCGGTCGCGCGGCCGACCTGCTGTGCCTTCGGCGGCGATCAGCTCGCCACGCTCTTCGTGACCTGCGCCGCCGACGCGCCGGGCGTGCGCGATCCGGCATGGGCCGACGCCAGCGTGCTGGCCCTCGAGGTCGGCGCCCGGGGCCTGCCCGCGGTCGCCTTTCGCGCCGCGCCCGGTCCATGAGCGCCGAAGCCCCCGACCAGCGCTATCGCGTGCGCAGTCTGGAGCGTGCGCTCGACGTGCTCGAAGCGCTGGCGCAAGGCGGCCGCGACGGTCTGAGCGTCTCCGAGCTCGCGCGGCGCGCCCGCATGTCGAAGAGCAACTCGTTTTCGATCCTGCATACGCTGATCGCGCGCGGCTATGTCGCCGACCAGGGCGTGGGCATGACTCGCCGCTATCGGCTCACGCCCGGGCTCGCACGGCTCGGCGCCGACATGCTCAGCCGCGATTCGATGACCGTGGCCGGCCAGAGGGTGCTCGAGTCGCTGACCGAACAAACCGGCCTCACTTCGCGGCTCGCCGTGCTCGACGACGGCTATGTGGTTGCGCTTCTGCGCGTGGATGCCCCCGGTCCGGTGCAATTGTCGACGTATCTCGGCCGGCGCGAACTGCCGCACTGCTCGGGCGTGGGCAAGGCGATCCTGGCAACGCTCGCGGACGACGAGGTCGACGCGATCGTGCGAAGGATCGGACTGCCGCGCCGCACGCCTCACACCCTCACTTCCGCGGCCGCGCTCAAGCGTCAGCTGAAGCTCATTCGCAGGCAGGGTTACTCGTTCGACGACGAAGAGGACCATGAAGGCGTGTTCTGCGTGGGCGCGGCGTTCCATGAGCGCGACCGCGCGACCGCCGGCGCGATCAGCGTCAGCGGACTCAAGTCCGGCCGCGACGACGCCGACCTGCACAAGCTGGGCGCGATCGTCAGCGCGCACGCGGTGCGGCTGTCGCAGGAACTGGGGGCAACCGTCGGACCGCGCTGATGCGCATGGCGCCGAGTCGGTGTTCGACGGTGCGATTGCGGCTGACGGCGAAGTCAGACGGGATCCGCGGCCGCGATCGAGGGGCGTTCGCCGCGGTGGTATTCTCGATTCACGCATCCGGGAGCGGACATCGATCGATGAGCACGAAGGCCTTCGCGTCGCACGCCGACGTCGTCGAAAAGCCGGTGTCGTTCGACCGGCTCTCCGACCACGCCTGGGCCTACACCGCCGAGGGCGACCCCAACACCGGCATCGTGGTCGGCGACGACGCGGTGATGGTGATCGACACGCAGGCCACGCCGGTGATGGCGCAGGACGTGATCCGGCGCATCCGCGAGGTCACCGACCAGCCGATCCGCTACGTCGTGCTGTCGCACTACCACGCGGTGCGCGTGCTCGGCGCGTCCGGCTACCGCCCCGACCACGTCATCGCGAGCCGCGACACCTTCGACCTCATCGTCGAGCGCGGCGAAGCGGACATGAAGAGCGAGATCGAGCGCTTCCCGCGCCTCTTCCGCGCGGTCGAATCGGTCCCCGGACTCACCTGGCCCACGATCGTGTTCGACCGCCGGATGACGATGTGGCTCGGGAAGCTTCGCGTCGAGATCATGCAGCTCGGGCGCGGACACACGAAGGGCGACACCGTGGTCTGGCTCCCCGACGAGCGCATCCTGTTCTCGGGCGATCTGGTCGAGTACGACGCGACGCCCTACGCGGGCGACGCCTACCTGGCCGAATGGCCCGCGACGCTCGACGCGATCGCCGCGTTGCGGCCGGAGAAGCTCGTTCCCGGGCGCGGCGCCGCGCTGATGACGCCCGCGCAGGTGAAGGCGGGCCTCGACGGCACGCGCGACTTCGTCACCACGATGTTCGCCTCGGTGCGCGAAGGCGTGCGCGCCGGCAAGGACCTCCGCACCGTCTATCGCGAAACCTACGACCGCCTCGAGCCGCGCTTCGGCCACTGGGTCATCTTCGACCACTGCCTGCCGTTCGACGTCACGCGCGCCTACGACGAGGCGACGCAGCACCCGGATCCGCGCATCTGGACCGCCGCGCGCGATCAGGAGATGTGGCGGATGCTGGAAGGGTGACGAGGCAGGGAAGGGGGAAGAGGGAAGGGAGAAGGGGGCGGCGAGGAGCATGCGACCGTCATTTTGACGTCGATCATGGTCCAAAATCACTGCGGCCGTAGTATCGAGCCCGATGGCAGGGAACCGACGCGCCCGCCGGAGGCGATCCGCACACCGTACCCTTCTCCCTTCCCTCTTCTCCCTTCCCCCTTCCCCCTTCCCCCTTCCCCCCACGCAGTGAAGACCTACACGCAACCGCGCTACTTCTACGAGCGCTCGCCCGACATCGACGCGGCGCCGTCGCAGAAGCCGGTGATCGTCGTCGGCGCTGGGCCGGTCGGGCTCGCGCTCGCGATCGACCTGGGCGGGCGCGGCGTGCCGGTCGTCGTCCTGGACGAGGACGACACGGTGAGCGTGGGTTCGCGGGCGATCTGCTACGCGAAGCGCTCGCTCGAAATCCTCGACCGGCTGGGATGCGCCGAGGCGATCTGCACGAAGGGCGTCGGCTGGAACGTCGGCAAGGTGTTCCACCGCGACGACCTCGTCTACCAGTTCGAACTGGTGCACGAGCGCGGCCACCACCGCCCCGGGATGGTGAACCTGCAGCAATACCACCTCGAGGAGACACTCGTGCGCCGCGCGGTCGAGACGCCGGGCGTCGAGATCCGCTGGAAGCACGAGGTCACCGGCGTGCGTCCGGGCCGCGACCGCGTCGACGTGACCGTCGAGACGCCCGAAGGTGGATACACGATGCCGTGCTCCTGGCTCGTCGCCTGCGACGGAGCCAGGAGCCCGGTCCGCCACCTGCTGGGACTCGAGATCGAAGGGCAGATGTTCCGCGACCGCTTCCTGATCGCCGACATCCACATGCAGTCGGCGTTCCCGCCCGAGCGCTGGTTCTGGTTCGATCCGCCGTTCCATCCCGGGCAGTCGGTGTTGCTGCACCGGCAGGCGGACGACGTGTGGCGCGTCGACTTCCAGTTGGGCTGGGACGCCGACCCGGAAGTCGAGAAGCAACCGGAACGCATTCTGCCGCGGCTTCGCGCGATGCTCGGTCCCGACACGCGCTTCGACATCGAGTGGGCGAGCGTCTACACCTTCCAGTGCCGGCGCATGCAGCGGTTTCGCCACGGGCGCGTGCTGTTCGCCGGCGACGCCGCGCACGTCGTCTCGCCGTTCGGCGCCCGCGGCGCGAACAGCGGCTTCCAGGATGCGGACAACCTCGCCTGGAAGCTCGCGCTCGTGATCGACGGCAAGGCGCCCGGTGCGCTCCTCGACAGCTACGACCTCGAGCGCACGCGCGCCGCGGACGAGAATCTGGCCGCGTCGACCCGTTCGACCGACTTCATCACGCCGAAGAGCGCGATCTCGCGCACCTTCCGCGATGCGGTGCTGGAGCTCGCGAAGCGCCACCCGTTCGCACGCAGGCTCGTGAACAGCGGCCGGCTCTCGACGCCGGCGGTGCTCGCCGGCTCTCCGCTCAACACCCCCGACCGCGACGGCGACTTCCCGTCCGGGCCGGGCGCGATGGTGCCCGGCGCCCCGGCCGCGGACGCCCCGGTGCACGGTCCGGCGGGCGAATGGCTGCTCCGTCACCTCGAGCGCGGATTCACGCTGCTCGCGTTCGGGCCGCTGCCTTCCGACGCGGTCGGCGAGCTCGCGCGTGGCGCGGTGCCGGTGAACGTCGTGCAGGTCGATGTCCCCGCGGTGCAAGGCGCCGTCGCGATCCGGGACGTGGAAGGCCTCGTGGCCACGCGCTATGCCGCGTTGCCCGGGACCTGCTATCTGCTGCGCCCGGACCAGCATGTGTGCGCGCGCTGGCGCAGCTTCGACGTGGACGCGGTGCGCGCGGCGCTTACGCGCGCGACCGCGAATGCGTGACACCGGAGAGCCCATGGCCGCACTCGACACCGAACCGCGGATCGCCGATCCGGATGGCTTCTACGAACGCCTGATCGCCGCGCATCGCGGGCTCGACGACGGGCAAAGCGCGCTCGTCAACGCCAAGCTCGTGCTCCTGCTCGCGAACCACATCGGCGATGCCGACGTGCTCGCGCAGGCGATCGAGGCCGCGCGCGAGGATGTCGTCGCGCGCGCCTGACCGCGCACCGGAGCCATCGATGGACGCTACGACGCCGAAGAACGCGCCACCCGCCGCACCGCGCAGCGGGGCGACGCCGCTCGCCTACCAGAGCGGATTTCGCAACGAGTTGGCGACCGAGGCGCTGCCCGGCGCGCTGCCGGTCGGCCAGAATTCCCCGCAGCGCGTGGCCTACGGTCTGTACGCCGAGCAACTGTCGGGCAGCGCGTTCACCGCGCCGCGCGGCGCGAACCTGCGCTCCTGGCTCTACCGGATCCGACCCGCCGCGATGCATGGTGCGTTCCGGCCGATCGACGCCGGGCGCATCGAGAGCGCGTTCGATTCGGTGCCCGCGCCTCCCGACCAGCTTCGCTGGCATCCGCTGCCGCTCCCCTCGGCGCCGACCGATTTCGTCGCGGGCCTCGTGACGATGGCGGGCAACGGCAGTCCCGCGGCGATGAGCGGATGCGCGATCCACGAATACGCGGCGAATCGCTCGATGGAGGGCCGCTACTTCTACGACGCGGACGGCGAACTCCTCATCGTGCCGCAGCAGGGGCGGCTCGTCGTCGCGACCGAGCTGGGCCGCCTCGAGGCCGCGCCGCGCGAAATCGTCGTCGTGCCGCGTGGCGTGCGTTTCGCGGTGGAACTCCCCGACGGCGCGGTGCGCGGCTACGTCTGCGAGAACTACGGCGCGCCGTTCCGGCTGCCCGACCTCGGTCCGATCGGCAGCAACGGGCTCGCCAATCCGCGCGACTTCCTGACGCCGCACGCGTGGTACGAGGACCGCGAGGGCGACTTCGAGCTGGTCGCGAAGTTCCAGGGGCACCTGTGGTCGGCGCGGATCGACCACTCGCCGCTCGACGTCGTCGCCTGGCACGGCAACTGCGCGCCGTACAAGTACGACCTCGGCCGCTTCAACACCATCGGCTCGATCAGCTACGACCATCCCGATCCGTCGATCTTCCTCGTGCTGCAGTCGCAGAGCGACACGCCCGGCGTCGACGCGATCGACTTCGTGATCTTCCCGCCGCGCATCCTCGCGATGGAGCACACGTTCCGCCCGCCGTGGTTCCACCGCAATGTCGCCTCCGAGTTCATGGGGCTGATCGAGGGGGTCTACGACGCGAAGGCCGAGGGCTTCGTGCCCGGCGGCGCGAGCCTGCACAACTGCATGACCGGCCACGGCCCCGACGCGGAGACGTTCGAAAAGGCCAGTGCCGCCGACACGTCGAAACCCAACTACATCCGCGACACGATGGCGTTCATGTTCGAGACGCGGCAGGTGATCCGACCGACCCGGCAGGCGCTCGAGTCGCCGCAGCGGCAGCGCGACTACGCGCGCGTGTGGCAGGGGCTGCGGAAGCACTTCGATCCGGCGAAACGCTGAATCGATATCGGGGGGGCCGGGCCAGTGCGGCGCGGCTCGGACGACACCGAGGCGATGCGGGCGCTTCGGCGACGGCGGCCGTCGGGGCGGCGCGCAGTGTGGCAGGTCGCGAAGACGTCGTTGCGCTGAACCCGGGGGATCGTGCGGGTGCCATGCTCTGGCGGCGCTGGTCCGGACCTCTCGCGCGACATGCTTGCGCGTGCTGCTCGAAAGGGGTGGGGGCCGCCGCGCTATCATGGCGGGTCTGCGCGGCACATCGTCTCGCGCCGCCGCACCGCATTCCTTCGACCACGAACCTCGAACCTCCCATGGCCTACGAAAATCTGCTGACCGAGACGCGCGGACGGGTCGCGATCGTCACGCTCCACCGCCCGGCGCGGTTGAACGCGCTCAACGACGCGATCGCCGACGAGATCAAGTCGGCGCTCGAAGGCTACGACGCCGACCCGGAAATCTCGGTGATCGTCATCACCGGCAGCGCGAAGGCCTTCGCCGCCGGCGCGGACATCGGCGCGATGGCGGAGTGGAGCTACGCGAAGGTGCTCGGCGACAACTACATCTCGCGCAACTGGGAGGCGGTGCGCTATACGCGCAAGCCGGTGATCGCGGCGGTCGCGGGCTACGCGCTGGGCGGCGGCTGCGAGCTCGCGATGGCCTGCGACTTCATCATCGCCGCCGACAGCGCGAAGTTCGGCCAGCCGGAGATCACGATCGGCACGATGCCGGGCTTCGGCGGCACGCAACGCCTGCCGCGCGCGGTGGGCAAGGCGAAGGCGATGGACTGGTGCTTGACCGGGCGGATGATCGATGCGGCGGAAGCCGAGCGTTCGGGCCTCGTGTCGCGCGTCGTGCCGGCCGACAGGCTCCTCGACGAAGCGATCGGGGTCGCGACGCAGATCGCGTCGTATTCGCTGCCGGTGGTGATGAAGGTCAAGGAGGCGGTCAACCGCGCGTACGAGTCGTCGCTCGCCGAAGGACTGCTGTTCGAGCGGCGCGAATTCCACGCGACCTTCGCGCTCGACGACCAGAAGGAAGGCATGCGCGCGTTCGTCGAGAAGCGCAAGCCGGCGTTTCGCAACCGCTGATGGCGCGCGTCGTACCGACGGGAACGAAGCCGCGCAGGCTGCGCCGGCTCGGCCGCGGGTCGCTCATCGCCTGCGCCGCGCTCGTCGCCGCGGGCTGCGCGTCGACGACGCTGCGCGACGCCTGGTTCGACCCGTCGGTGCGTTCGAAGCCGTTCGCGCGGATCCTCGTGGTGAGCGTCGGCGGCGACCTGACGCAGCGGCGCATCTTCGAGGACACGCTCGCCGGCAAGCTCGCGACCGTCGGCGTCGAAGGTATCCCTGGCTACCGCCTGCTGCGGGACGGAACGCTGACCGAGGACGAGATCAAGGGCGGTGTCGCCAGTTCCGGTTCGGACGGACTGCTGCTCGTGCACATCCGCGGCGTGCAGACCCGGACCGATGTGCGCACGACGATGGTGCCGGTGGGACCGGTCGGCGCGGGTTGGTGGGGCTGGTACGGAGGCTGGGTCGCGCAGCCGCAGGTCATCCAGACGCGCATCGCGAGGATCGAGACGTCGCTCTTCGACGTCGCGAGCGATCGCCTCGTGTGGACCGGCGTCACCGAGACCTACGATCCCTCGTCGTTCCGGCGCGAGGCGGATGGGCTCGCCACCGTGATCGCGCACGCGATCGCGTCGCAGGGACTCACACCGTCGAAGGCGGCGGCATGATCGTGCGCGCGCTGGCATTCGTTGCGATCGTGCTCGCCGCGGCCGGTTGCGCGACGACCGACAATCGCGTCGTGCTGCGCGAGTTCGAACAGTCGTCGAACCGCGCGACCCGGCCGCTCGCGAAGATCGCGATCGTGACGATCGACGCCGACGCGGCCCGGCGCAAGGCCTGGGACGACGCGTTCGCGGTCCGGCTCGCGTCGGCGGGCGTGCCGGTCACGACGCGGGACGGCCTGCCCGGTGCGGTCGCGACCGACGTCGGCGCCGTCACGGTCGACGGTGCGGCGGTCATCGAGGCCGCGCGCCGTGCCGGCGCGGACGCGATCCTGTTCGTGCAGCCGCCGAGCGACAAGCCGATCGTGAAGTCGGGCGGCATGTACCGGTGGTTGGGCGCGCGCTCCGATCCCGATCCGCGCACCGACCTCGACACGACGCCTTCGTCGGTCACCGAGGTCCGGCTCTACGCGATCGACACGACGAAGGAAGCCTGGCGCGCGCTGGTGGTGGTCAACTATCCGTCCGGCACCGCCGCCGATGCGAGCGACGTCGCGGCCTCCGTCGTGAACGGCATGGCGAAGCGGGGATTCATCCGCGCGTCGCCGCGCTGATCAGGGCGGCAGGCGCTTCAGTCGCAACGCCGTGGCGTCGCCGCCCTCGAGCACCAGCACGCCGTCGCGGTAGCTCCAGCGCGTGGTCCGCGCGAGGCCGGCGGCGAACGCGGCGTCGAGCGAGCCGTCCGGACACTTCATCTTGGTCGAGGCGGGCGGCGTCAGCGCGAGGCGGTCGCCGTCCCGCGACCACTGCGATGAGCCGCGGTTGCAGTCGAGGCGGAGTTCGGCGCGCCCGGACGCGTCGAAGCGGACGGTGTAGCGGCTCGGGTCCGCGACGTCGATGCGCGGCGCCGAGCCGGCGTCGGTGCCGACCCAGGCGAAGGTGACGCCCACCGGGAACGCCGGCGCCTGCGATTGCGCTCCTGCGCATCCAGCCACGAGAGGCACGGCGGCCGCGGCAACGAAACGCAACGCGCGCTCTCGCAGCGGCCGCGCGAACGGGGAGGGCGTGGCCGCGTCGGACATTCTGCGCGTGCCCGGCGCCGCGCCTGAGGGTCCCGGCGGCGCGCCGCGGCCGCGGTCCGCGTGTCGCGAATCCGAGCGGTTCATGCGCAGCAGCGGCGTGCGGCGCCGGCCGGCTTCGCCGACGAAACCACGGCCGCGCCGCAGCATCCGACCGCGGAGGCATCGCTGGCGTCGTCGGGACCAGCCGCGTCGCAGCAGCGCTCCGCGGCGGGCTCGCCGTGCTCCTCGCCGAAGCGCGTGATCGCGCCGAGGGTGTGGAACGCCTCCCAGGCGACGCCGGCGGGATCGGTGACCCAGTGCTTGTCCGACACCGCGTAGCAGCAGCGCGCGCCGGGCTCGTCTTCGACCGCGCCGGCGCGGGCGGCGTCGAAGCGCTCCCGGATAGCGGCGAGTTCGCCGGCGTCCTCGGCCTCGAAGCCCAGGTGCTCGAGTCCCGTGCGGGCCGTGCGCTGCGAGATCGCGAAGTTGACGCGGGGGTCGTCGATCATCCACTTCGCGTAGTCCGACTTCGCGACGCTCGGCGCGGCGCCGAACACGCCGGAGTAGAACCGGATGCCCTCGGCCAGATCGGGCACCGAGAGGTGGACGTGGAAGCGCTTCATCGTGGTTGCCTCTTATGCGCCGGGGTCGGGGAGCAGGCGGCCGGGGCGCATCCGGTCGCGCATGCAGAGTCGGTCAGCCGGCCGGTCGACCGGCAGCAATGGTCGACGAGGTAGCCGACGAGCGCGTTCATCGCGATGAGGTCGGCCCGGTAGCGGATGCGGCGCCCTTCGCGCTCAACGGCGACGAGCCCGGCGGTCGCGAGTTCCTTCAGGTGGAACGAGAGCGTCGGCGGGGCGATGTCGTGAATCGTCGCGAGTTCGCCGGGCGTGAGGCCGCCGGGCGCGTGCGCGGTGAGCGAGCGGAAGATCGCGAGCCGCGTCGGTTGCGCGAGCGCGGCGAGCGCGGTGACCGCGCGCACCGTGTCGACCGGCGCGTGGCCGGCGTAGGTCGGGGCGGTGGAGAGCGAAGTAGCTTTCATGTTTCCAATATTATGGAATTTTGGAAGAATGTCAAGCCCCCGAGCGCGTCCACTCCTCCCGCCGCCTCAGTGCCGCAGAACGCGAACGAGCCACGCCGCGAGCGCGGCCACGGCGGCAACGGCGACCGCGACCCACACGTAGAGCGGCAGGTCGGACGGCCGGCGGGTCTCGGGCAGGAGATCGTCGTCGCGCAGATTCGACGGAAACGGCCGCGACAGCACCGGAATGATCTTCCGGTCCTCCGGATCCGAGGGCACCTTTCCCCGGTATTCCGCGGGCGACACGACCGGCCACGACCCCGGCACGCGCGACGACGGCAATTGCGGCACGTGCACGAACACGAGCGCTTCGAGGTCCCGTGCGAGTTCCCGTTCGAGGTCGCCTGCTTCGTGTCCCGCACCGTCCCGGGCGAGCGTCACGAGCGATGCGCCGATCGTTTCGAACGCGACACTCGGGAAGAGCCGCGTCCGGTCCTCGGTCAGGTACTCGTAGGCCACGCGCGCCTTCGACAGCGAGCGTTCGGTGACGAGCGCCCAAGGGAACGCGAGCCATGCGAGGGCGGTCGACCCGGGGCCGGGCTCGTTCGCGTGCAGCCTCCAGCCGAGCGCGCGCAACGTGTCCACGCTGATGCCCGAGCAGTTCGCGAGCGAATGCTGGTAGTGGAGCTGGTGGCGCCAGAACTGCGCGTAGACGCGGTTGAACGCGCCCTGCACGCGCGCGGGCACGGCGTCGTCCGAGAGCACCGCGACCACGAGCGCCGTGGGCCGGTACCACGCCTGCCCGCTGTTGACGTCGGCGAGATACTGATCGAGCGGCGTGGGGGCCGCGAGGATGCCCTTCTCGCTCACGACGTCGAGCGAGTAGAAGTTGTCGACGAGGATGTCGTCGATCGCGCCGCCGGCCCCGAGGCGCCCGGTGCCGATCGCGAAATGACCGCCCCAGGCCTCGTCGTCGTCGCCCTGCGCGCCGTTCACCATGACGAGCAGCACCGGCTTGCCGTCCCACGCTCGCGCGGAGCCTTCGCGTTCCCAGAGCGGCCGGGCGAGGAAGGGATGGCGCGCGTCGCCGCTCGTCGAGCGCACGAGTTCGCGCAGCGCACGGTCCGCGGGTCGATCGCGGGGCAGCGGGTCGACCGGCGCGGCGGCGTCGATGCGGAAGTCCCGCGGCCACAGCGTGCGTGCCTCGAAGGCGTCGTCGCGCCACTCACCGCGCAGCGCGACCTCGCGGTCGGCGAACCAGCGTCCGGTGCCGGCGTCGGCCCATGAGCCGTTCAGCGGAAGCTTCGGCGCGAGCGTGAGCTTCGCTGTGTGTCCGCCGGCGACGACGTGCTGCAGGTCGGGCGTGGTGCGCGCGTGCCCGATGCGCACTGGCGAACCCAGCCATGCCAGCGGCGGGCGCTGGCCCGGGCGCTCCCGGGCCGCGGGCGTAGCGCTCCACACGCGGACGTCGTCGGCCGCGCGCATTCCGGTCGCGAACCCCGACACCGGCACGCCTTCGCGCGGCACCGCGATCCACTCCTTCGCGAAGTACAGGCGCGGCGACGGCGCGATCGGCGAGAGGTCGCCGGTCGTGACGACGAAATCGCCGGCCGGATAGAGCCCGAGCGAGTCGGACAGCGGAGGAGCGTCGGGAAACGCGGCGGGAGCAGGCTTGGCGAGCATCAGGGCCGCGGCGAAGGCGGAAGCGAACGCGCGCATGACGCGATGATGCCAAGAACCAGGCGGACGCGCGAACGAGCGCGCCGGCGGAGTTCGTCCCTCGTGCTTTGACGTCCGGGCGCCTCCGGGCGCAGACTCGCCTGCCGGCGAGCGGCCCACGCGACCCGCGCGCGAGCGCCGCCGAGAACGGAACGCGAGCGAACGTGACGTACGGAGGCATCGCGAAGCGGCTCGACGCCGACCCGGAACGCGAGCGGCACGCGCTCGTCGAGGGCCTGCGCCGTGACCCGGCCGCGATCGCGCCCCGGTACTTCTACGATCGCCTGGGCTGCGCGCTCTACGGCGCGATCTGCGAACTGCCCGAGTACTATCCGCCGCGCACCGAGCGCGCGATCTTCGTCGAGCACCGCGCGGCCATCACCGGCGCCATCGGATCCGGGGGCCAGTGGGTCGACCTCGGGGCAGGCGATTGCCGCAAGGCGCAGGACTGGTTCCCGTTCGCCTCGCCCGCGCGCTACATCGCGGTCGATGTCGCCGAGGATCAGCTCGCGGACTCGCTCCGCCGGGTCGCGGACGCGTTTCCGGCGCTCGACGTCCGCGGCGTCGTCGTCGATTTCACCGAAGGCCTCGACCTCGAGGCGGATCTCGACCCGCGTCCGGCCACGTTCTTCTATCCGGGGTCGTCGATCGGCAACTTCACGCCCGACGACGCGCGCGAACTCCTCGAGCGCGTCCGTATGCACTGCGTCACGCGTCCGGGGAGCGGGCTTCTGATCGGCGTCGACACGAAGAAGTCCGCCGCGCGGCTGGTGCGCGCCTACGCGGATCCGACCGGCGTTACCGCGGCGTTCAACCGCAACGTCCTCAACCACGTGAACCGCCTGATCGGCAGCGATTTCCTCCCCGAGGCCTGGGCGCACGTCGCCCTCCACGACGAAGCCCGCTCGCGCATCGAGATGCATCTGGAAGCCACGAGCCCGCAGGTCGTTTCGATCGGCGGATCGCCGAGGATCTTCGCCGCCGGCGAGCGCATCCACACCGAGAACGCGTACAAGTACGCGCCCTCCGAGTTCGAGGCGCTGCTCCGGGCGGCGGGATACACGCGGATCCGCTGCTGGCAGGACGCCCACGGAGACTTCGCCGTGTTCCACGCGGCCTGAGCGTTCACGCTTCGAGCGCGCCGGCCGCCGCGTCAGCGCCGCCGCACGCGCACCGGCGGCTGGCAGGCCGGGCAGTAGAACCAGCCGCGGCCGGCGACCTCGCGCCGCCGGATGGCCGACCCGCAGGTCCGGCACGGCTCGCCTGCGCGGTCGTAGGCCAGGAACCGTCGCTCGGCCCGGGGAACACCGCGGGCGTCGAGCGTGCGCGCGAGCGCCGCGCCGGCGGTGACGCCGCGCGACCGGTAGCTGCGCCGGGGCAGCGCGACGATCGTCTCCGCGAGCCGCGCCCGCGCGTCGCCGTCCAGGTCCGCGGGGCGCGCCTCCGCGCGAAGCCCGGAGACATGGAGGATGTCGCTGCGCAGGTAGTTGCCGAGCCCGGCCGCGAAGGACTGGTCGAGCAGCAGATGCCCGAGCGTCGTGCGCGCGAACCGCGGAAGCGACAGGCGCGCGGCGATGAGCGCGGGCGTGGTCGAGCGGTCGAGCACGTCGGGGCCGAGACGGGCGACCAGCGGATGCACGTCCACATCGCCCGCGTCGACGAGCGCGATCGCCGTGGCGCTGTAGAGCGTGGCGATGCGCGTCGCGGTCGCGAGCACCACGCGCACGGCGCGGTCGGAATCGGGGACCCGCCGGGCGTCGGCGATGCGCCAGCGACCGTAGAGCTGGTGGTGCGACAGGTGGACGAGCCCGCGGTCGTAGGCGATCACCATCGTCTTGCCGCGCGAGGTCACCCGCGTCACGCGCGCGCCGGCGAGACCGGCCGCGCGGGCGGCGAGCGAGGGCACCCGGTACTCGATGCGCACGAGATTGCGTCCGACCAGCGCACGCCCGAGCGCGTCCGCCTCGCGGCGTACCTCGGGACCCTCGGGCATCAGCGGAATCCGGCGATCGCGTTGCGGCAGACCACGCCGTCGAAATCGGCGCGGCAGGCGTCGCGCACCGCGCTGCAGACGGCGCCCGACATGCCCGAGGTCACGCCGCGGACGAGATCCTGCATCGCCTGTCCGAGCGCGTCGGCCGCGCTTTCCGGGGCGCGGGGATCCGCCGCGGGCGTGGCGGATTTCGAGGCGCCGAACCGCGCCATGCACGCCTCGTACGCGCGCTCGATCTGCGCGTCGCGCGAATGGTAGTGCTGCCACGCGAGCGCCGCGACGATGGCGATGCCCGCGACGATCGCGACGACGATACGCATGCCCGACGCTTCAGCGGAAGACGACGCGTGGCGCGCCGGCCACGATCTCGCCGACGACCGCGGCGCGGTCGAAGCCCTCGCGTCCGAACACGTCCATCACCGCCTGAACTTCGTCGGGCGCGCATGCCACGAGGAGGCCGCCCGAGGTCTGCGGGTCGGTGACGAGCGTGCGCAAGGCGTCCGCGTCGGGCGCCTCGATCGCGACCTCGCCGCCGTAACCGGTCCAGTTCCGGCCCGAGGCGCCGGTGCGGATGCCCTCGCGCGCCAGCGCCGCGGCCCCCGGCAGCATCGGGAGGCTCGCCGCATCCACCAGGGCGGCGACCGAGGAGCCGCGGCAGATCTCGAGCAGATGTCCGGCGAACCCGAACCCGGTGACGTCGGTGACCGCGTGTACGCCCGGCATCGCACCGAGCGCGATGCCCGGAGTGTTGAGCTTCGTCGTGGTCTCGATCATCGCCGCATAGCCGGCATCGTCGAGCCGGCTCTTCTTCAGAGCGGCGCTGTAGATGCCGACGCCGAGCGGCTTGCCGAGCACGAGGCGGTCGCCGGGTTTCGCGCCGGCGTTGCGCTTGAGGTTCGCGGGATCGACGAGCCCGATGGCGACCAGTCCGTAGATCGGTTCGACCGAGTCGATCGTGTGGCCGCCCGCGATCGGGATGCCCGCGCGGCGGCAGACGGACTCGCCACCGTCGAGGATGCGCCGGATCGTCTCCACCGGGAGCTTGTCGACCGGCATGCCGACGAGCGCGAGTGCGAAGAGCGGCGTCCCTCCCATCGCGTAGACGTCGGAGATCGCGTTGGTCGCCGCGATCGCGCCGAAATCGAACGGGTCGTCGACGATCGGCATGAAGAAGTCGGTGGTGGCGACGATCGCCTGGCGGTCGTTGATTCGGTAGACCGCCGCGTCGTCCGCGGTCTCGATGCCGACGAGGAGCGACGGAGGGAGGATGCCCGCGCCTGCGTCCGACTTGCCGAGGATCTGCTGCAGGACGCCGGGCGCGATCTTGCAGCCGCAGCCGCCGCCGTGGCTGAACGCGGTGAGTCGCAGGGGCAGGGTGTCCGGGGCATTCATGGCGACGCGGGCCGACGAGGTCGATGGACGCTCATTCTAGCCGCCTCGCTTCGACGCGATCGCGGCGTCGATCGCCGCGACCAGCGAGCGTGCTTCCGCCTCCGGCGTCAAGCGCCGGCCCCGACGCGCGCACTCCCGTGCGCGCGCGGTGAGCCAGCGCCGGTCGCGCGCGGCGCGCACCACCATGTCGGCGAGCGCCGCGGCGTCGCCCGGCGGGAACAGCGCGTCGTACCGTGCTCCGAGCAGCCCCACGTTCCCCGGGATGCGCGTGCCGATCACCGGCGTGCCCGAGGTCAGCGCCTCGACGACGACGTTCGCGCCGCCTTCCATCCGCGAGGTCACGACGAGCGCGTGCGCGCGCCGGATCGCCTGGCGCGTCCAGCCGTGCGGCCGCGCGCCGAGCCAGCGCACGCGGCGGTCGGCCGCCGTCGCGCGACGCACCGCATCCGCGAGCGGCGCTTCGAGCGCGGCACCGACGATGGTGAGCGTCGCCGCGAGGTCGCGAGGCAGGCTCCGCCAGGCCTCGAGCGCGGTGACCGGATCCTTTTCGCTGCGCAGGTGCGCGACGAGCACCGCGTGGAAGCGCGAGGCCGCCTTGCGGGCGTACGGCACGAGCGCGCGCGCGGACTGCACGACGACCGAAGCCCGCGCGCGCTCGCCCGGGCCGAGCGAGGCGAGCGCTTCGCCTTGCAGCACGATCAGTCGATCGGCGTCGGCGACCGACGCGGCGGCGTCGCGGTCGCCGGCGGGCAGGTCGCGGTACAGGTCGGTCCCGGTCAACGCGACGACGAGTGCGCGGTCGGGGTGCGCCGCTTTCCAGCGCGCGACGGCGTCGCGGCTGCGCCTGGCATGGAGCGCGACGAGCGCCACCGCATCGTCGGGAAGCGGCGCGTCGGGCGGCCGTACAATGACCCGATGGCGCGGCGCGAGCATTCGCGCCCAGCGGGCGGCGGTGCGCCAGTTCCCGTTGTTGGCGCTCGCGAGGTACGGCGTGACGAGGATCAGCGAATCGGATTGGCGCGCACGCATGCGGAATGCGCTCGTCGATGCGCGGCAGTATACGCGGCACTGCTACGCGCACCTGCACGACGACGACCCGGTGTTTCCCTGCGTGCCGACGGTCAATCCGGCGCGCTGGGAACTCGGCCACATCGCCTGGTTCCAGGAGTACTGGTGCCTGCGCCACGGCACCTCGATGCGTCCGGGCGACCCCGCGGGCGCGGCGCGCGCGTCGTGCCTCCCCGGCGCCGATGCGTTCTACGACAGCTCGAAGGTGCCGCACGACGCGCGCTGGTCGCTCGACCTGCCGGACTGGCGCGGCACGCTGCGGTACCTGGACGAGACGCTCGGCTCGGTGCTCGGGGAACTCGGCCGCGCCGCCGCGTCGGCGCGCTACTTCTTCGAACTGGCGCTCCTGCACGAGGACATGCACGGCGAGGCGCTCGCGATGACGCTTCAATCGCTTGCGCTGCCGCCGCCCGCGGAATGGACGCTGCCCGAGCCGGCCCGGGGCGCGGGTACCGGCGGTGACCTCGAGGTGGCTGGAGGCGTCCATGCGATCGGCAGCGGCGCGGACGAGAAACGCGCGCGTTTCGTGTTCGACAACGAGCGTGAGGTGCACGAGGTGACGCTCGAACCGTTCGCGATCGCCCGCGCGTGCGTGACCGAGGGCGAGTTCGCCGCGTTCGTCGACGACGGCGGCTACGAACGCGAGTCTCTGTGGTCCGACGACGGGCGCCGCTGGCTCGCCGCCGCGAGGCGCAGCTTGCCGGCGTACTGGCGCAGGGCGAACGGATTCGAGGTCCGCTGGTTCGACCGCTGGCGCCCGCTCGCGGTCGCGCGGGCGATGCAGCACGTGAACGCGTGGGAGGCCGAAGCGTACGCGGCATGGGCGCGGCGGCGGCTGCCCACCGAGGCGGAATGGGAGGTCGCCGCAGTGACGGCGCCCGGTGCGGCGCTGGATCGAAACCTCGATGCCCGGCACTCCGGACCGGTCGCCTCCGATGCCGGCGCGACGGGGGCGTCGCACCTCCTCGGCAACGTATGGGAGTGGACGTCGTCGCCGTTCCAGCCGTACCCCGGCTTCGTGCCCGGCCCTTACGCCGACTACTCGCAGCCGTGGTTCGGCGACCACCGGGTCATCCGCGGCGGATCGTGGGCGACGCGCTCGCGGCTGGTTCACGCGCGGATGCGCAATTTCTACCTGCCCGGCCGGCACGACATGTTCGTCGGTTTCCGGACCTGCGTCTGACGACTGGCATGACCGTTGCCCCGGGCTCCTGCGGGAAAGCACGTTGCGCCGCAACAATGCCTGCCAGTCCGGATCGGCGTAGCATTCGGGCCAGCGTTCGCGCGGCCAGGCTGGCGTCCGCGGCCGAGGCACTCGCCGGGATCACCGGCGAGCCCGCGGGCCCGGCCGCCGCGAACGAGTTCGAGGAGTACGCTTGAAACCGACGGATATCGCGCAACCGGACTACTTCCACAAGGTCGTCGACTGCCAATGGGCGTGCCCCGCGCACACGCCCGTCCCCGAGTACATCAGGCTGATCGCGCAGGGACGCTACGACGACGCCTATCTGGTCAACTGGAAGTCGAACGTCTTCCCGGGCATCCTCGGGCGCACCTGCGACCGGCCCTGCGAGCCCGCGTGCCGGCGCGTGCGCGTCGAGGAGGGCTCGCCCGAGCATCGCAAGGCGCACGCGAAGCCCGAGCCGGTGGCGATCTGCCGGTTGAAACGCACGGCCGCCGACTACAAGAGCGACATCCGGGCGCGGCTGCCGAAGCCCGCCGAGCGGAAGAACGGCAAGCGCGTCGCCCTGGTCGGCGCCGGTCCCGCGTCGCTCACCGTCGCGCGCGACCTCGCGCCGCACGGCTACCACTGCGTCGTGTTCGACGCCGACCCGAAGTCCGGCGGCATGATGCGCACGCAGATCCCGAAGTTCCGCCTGCCCGACCGCGTGATCGACGAGGAGTGCGGCTACATCCTCGACCTGGGCGTCGAGTTCCGCGGCGGCACGCGGGTCGATTCGATGGCGCGCCTCCTCGACGAGGGCTACGACGCGATCTTCGTCGGCAGCGGCGCGCCGCGCGGTCGCGACCTCGACCTCCCCGGACGCCAGGAGGCGGCGGCCCACATCCACGTGGGCATCGACTGGCTCGCGTCGGTGTCGTTCGGCCACACGACGTCGATCGGCAAGCGCGTCGTGGTGCTGGGCGGCGGCAACACCGCGATGGACTGCTGCCGCAGCGCGCGGCGGCTCGGCGGCGAGAAGGTCGACGTGGTCGTGCGGTCCGGCTTCGACGAGATGAAGGCATCGCCGTGGGAGAAGGAGGACGCGCAGCACGAGGGCATCCCGATCCACAACTTCCTGGTGCCGAAGGCGTTCCTGCACGAACGGGGCAAGCTCGTCGGCATCGCGTTCGACCGGGTCAAGGCGGTCCGCGACGCGAACGGCCGGCGCGAACTCGTGCCGACCGGCGAGCCCGAGGTGCGCTTCGACTGCGACGACGTGCTGGTGGCGGTCGGCCAGGAGAACGCGTTCCCGTGGATCGAGCGCGGGCTCGGGATCGAGTTCGACCGCTGGGGCATGCCGGTGGTCGACAAGACCACGTTCGCGTCGACGCGCCCGGGCGTGTTCTTCGGCGGCGACGCGGCGTTCGGCCCGAAGAACATCATCTGGGCGGTCGCGCACGGGCACGACGCGGCGATCTCGATCGACCGCCACTGCCGCGGCGAGGACATCACGAAGCGCCCGCCGCCCACCTTCCTGCTCGTCTCGCAGAAGATGGGCATCCACGAGTGGAGCTACGACAACGCGATCACCAGCGACAAGCGCCACCGGGTGCCGCTCAAGGACACGGTGATCGCGCTGAAGGACATCCGGCAGGAGGTCGAACTCGGCTTCGACCCGAAGCTCGCGTTCGCCGAGGCGCAGCGCTGCCTCAACTGCGACGTGCAGACGGTGTTCACCGAGAAGCTGTGCATCGAGTGCGACGCCTGCGTCGACATCTGCCCGATGGACTGCATCACGTTCACGTGGAACGGCGACGAAGCCGACCTGAGGACGCGGCTGCGCGCGCCGGCGGTGAACCTCGCCCAGGACCTGCTCGTGTCCGACACGCTCGCGAGCCGGCGCGTGATGGTGAAGGACGAGGACCTGTGCCTGCACTGCAGCCTGTGCGCCGAGCGCTGCCCGACCGGCGCCTGGGACATGAAGAAATCGTTCATCGAGATGACCCACTGCGGCGACACGCCGCGTATCCGGCTGCCGAAGCGCGCGCGCGCGGACGTCGCGGCCGAGGCGGCGGAGTGACGATGCGACCGATCGCGCGCGTCAACGACTTCGTCGTCAAGTTCGCCAACGTCAACGGTTCGGGGTCGGCCTCGGCGAACGGGCTGTTCGCCAAGGCGATCCTGCGCATGGGCGTGCCGGTCGCGGCGCGCAACATCTTCCCGTCGAACATCCAGGGCATGCCCACCTGGTACGAGGTGCGCGTCGTCGAGGCGGGTTGGCGCGGCCGGCGCGGCGGCGTCGACCTGACCGTCGCGATGAACCCGGAGACCTGGAAGGCCGACGTCGCGGAGGTCGAGTCGGGCGGCTACCTCCTCTACGACGCGACCCGGCCGCTCGCCGCCGGACGCACGCGCGCCGACCTGACCTCGATCGGCGTGCCGCTCACCGCGCTGTGCCAGGAGGCGTTCTCCGACGCGCGCCAGCGCCAGCTTTTCAAGAACATCGCCTACCTCGGGAGCCTCGCGTTCCTGCTCTCGATCGAGGCCGACGTCGTGGAGGCGATGCTCGTCGAGCAGTACAAGGGCAAGGCGCCGCTGCTCGACGCCAACCGCAAGGCGTTCCGGCTGGGGTACGACTGGTCGCGCGACCATCTCGCGCCGCTCGGGCTCAAGGTCGAACGGCGCGACCGCGTCGGCGAGCGGATCTTCGTCGACGGCAACAGCGCCGCGGCGCTGGGCGCGGTCTACGGCGGGGCGATGGTGTGCGCGTGGTACCCGATCACGCCGTCGACCTCGCTCGCCGAGGCGTTCCAGCGCTACTGCCGGAAGCTCCGCGTCGACCAGTCCACCGGCAAGCACCGCTACGCGATCGTGCAGGCGGAGGACGAACTCGCGTCGATCGGCATGGTCGTGGGCGCGGGCTGGAACGGCGCCCGCGCCTTCACCGCGACCTCGGGGCCCGGCATCTCGCTGATGCAGGAATTCATCGGGCTCGCCTACTTCGCCGAGATCCCGGCGGTGCTCTTCGACGTGCAGCGCGGCAGCCCGTCGACCGGCATGCCGACCAAGACGCAGCAGGCGGACATCCTGTCGGCGGCCTACGCGTCGCACGGCGACACCAAGCATCCGCTGCTCCTGCCCGAGGATCCGACCGAGGCGTTCGACATGGGCGCGCTCGCGTTCGACCTCGCCGACCGGCTGCAGACGCCGGTGTTCGTGATGCTCGACCTCGACATCGGCATGCAGGACTGGCTGACCGAGCCGTTCCGCTGGGACGACGCGCGCGCGCTCGACCGCGGCAAGGTCATGACCGCGGAGGAACTGGAGGCCGGCCGCGATTTCGGCCGCTACCTCGACGTCGACGGCGACGGGATCGCCTACCGCACGATCCCGGCGACGCACCCGCGGCGCGGCGCGTACTTCACGCGAGGCACCTCGAAGGACCGCTACGCTCGCTACACCGAGGAGGGCGCCGCCTACGTCGACAACATGCAGCGGCTGCTGCGCAAGTTCGAGACGGCGAAGTCGCTCGTGCCCGGGCCCGTCATCGAGAAGGCGGCGCAGGCCACTCGCGCGGCGGTCGTCTGGTACGGCTCGTCCGGCGCCCCGATGGCGGAGTCGCTCGCCGTCCTCGAGACGCAGGGGATCCACCTCGACCGGATGCGGATCCGCGCGTTCCCGTTCGCCGATGCGATCGCCGAGTTCATCGCCGCGCACGACCACGTGTTCGTCGTCGAGCAGAACCGCGACGCGCAGCTGCGCGCGCTGCTGATGATCGAGTGCGGCATCGCCCCCGACAAGCTGATCCCGATCCTCCACTACGACGGCAACCCGCTGACCGCGCGCTTCATCGAGAGCGAGGTCGGCGAGAAGGCCCGCGCGCTCGGACTCGTGCGCGGACGTCCCGCGGTCGCTGCGGATTGAGCCGTTCCTGACTCCTGATTTCCGGCCCCTGGCGCCCGATGACCTACCTCGCGAAACCGAAGATCCACCACCCGTCGCTGCCGGTGAACGCGCTCGGCTTCACGCGGCGCGACTACGAGGGGCCGGTCTCCACGCTGTGCGCCGGATGCGGCCACGACTCGATCTCCGCGGCGATCATCCAGGCGTTCTTCGACCTGGCGGTGCCGCCGCACCGCGTGGCCAAGCTCTCGGGGATCGGCTGCTCGTCGAAGACGCCGACCTACTTCCTCGGCCAGTCGCACGGCTTCAACACCGTGCACGGGCGCATGCCGTCGGTCCTGACCGGCGCCAACCTCGCGAACCGCAGCCTGATCTACCTCGGCGTCTCCGGCGACGGCGACTCGGCGTCGATCGGGCTGGGCCAGTTCGCGCACCTGATGCGCCGCAACGTCGACATGACCTACATCGTCGAGAACAACGGCGTCTACGGGCTCACCAAGGGCCAATTCTCCGCGACCGCGGACAAGGGCAGCCGCAGCAAGCGCGGCGCGGCGAACGACGACGAGCCGATCGACCTCGTGATGATGGCGCTGACGCTCGGCGCGAGTTACGTCGCGCGCGGCTTCTCCGGCGACAAGGAGCAGCTCGTGCCGCTCATCGTGGGGGCGGTGCGCCACAAGGGCGCCGCGCTGATCGACGTGGTGTCGCCCTGCGTCGCGTTCAACAACCACGCCGGCTCGACCAAGAGCTACGACTACGTGCGCGAGCACAACGAGGCGGTCAACCGCCTCGACTTCATGCCCGAGCGCGCGCCGATCGTCTCCGCGCAGGCGCCCGGCGAGACGCGCGAGATCGTCATGCACGACGGTTCGACGATGCGGTTGAAGCGGCTCGACCCCGCCTACGATCCTTCCGACAAGGTGGCCGCGATGGCCTACCTCGAATCGCACCGCGCGAGGGGCGTGGTCGTGACCGGACTCCTCTACGTCGCGGAGCACGCGCCCGACCTGCACGACGCGCAGGAGACGGTCGACACGCCGTTGAACCAGCTCTCCGACGCGGAACTCGTGCCCGGTTCTGCGGCGCTCGCCGGCATCAACGCGTCGCTGCGGTAGCGAACGGTCGAGTCTGACCCTGCTTGTCCCGCCCCGGCCACGCGGACGCCCGGGGGCCTGCGGTCAGCCGTCCTTCGCGGAGGTCAACCGGAACACCGGCACCGGCCTGTCGAACCCCTTCAGCGTCAGCGGCTCGAGTTCGTCGAACGCGAAATCGTCGACGAGCGCCGCGTGTGCCCGGCGGTCGACGAGGATCTGTCCGCCGCGCGCCTCGGCGCACAAGCGCGAGGCGAGGTTCACGACGCCGCCGATCACCGTGTAGTCGAAGCGCCCCTCGTAACCCATCGCGCCGAGCGTCGCATAGCCGCTCGCGATGCCGATGCCGAGACCGAGTTCGTGCCCGAGCCTGCGCCATGCGTCGCGCAGCGGCGCGAAGCGCGCCTGCATCGCGAGCGCCATGCGGGCGGCGCGCGGTCCCATGTCCGGCATCGGGATCGGATCGTTGAAGAAGATCAGCATGCCGTCGCCGGTGAAGTGCGGCACGGTGCCGCCGAACTCGGCGATCGGCGCGCCCATCGCGGCGTGGAACTCGCCCAGCATCGCGATCACCTCCTCGGGTTCGGCGGCGTCGGTGAACGCGGTGAAGCCGCGCAGGTCGATGAACACGCAGCACACCTCGCGCCGGTGCGGCGCGAGCATCGACTGCTCGCCCGCGGACACGATCGCGTCGGCGACCGGCGCGGAGAAGAACTGGCGCAGCCGGCCGAGGCGCTCGATCTCGGAGAGCGCCGCCTTCACGCGCGTTTCGAGCGCCGCGTTCCACTCGCGCAGGCTCGCCGCCTGTCGGGCGACTTCGTCCTGCAGCGCCTTGATGCGCAGGAGCGAGCGCACGCGCGCGAGGAGTTCGCTCTGGTGTATCGGCTTCGACAGGAAGTCGTCGGCGCCGGCCTCGATGCCCTTGACGCGCTCCTCGTGCGGGTCGAGCGAGGTGACGAGCACCACCGGAAGCAGCGCGGTGTCCGGGTTCGCGCGGATCCGGCGGCACACCTCGTAGCCCGACAGCCCCGGCATCATCACGTCGAGCAGGACGAGATCGGGCTTCTCCGAGGCGAGCTTCGCGAGCCCTTCCTCGCCCGACGCCGCGGTGATCGCGACGAAGCCCTTCGCGCCGAGCAGGTCGGCGAGGAGCTTCACGTTCTGCGGGGTGTCGTCGACGACCAGCACGCGTGCGGCCGCGGCCGGTGCGATGGTCGAAGCCTGCCAGGAGGCGGACGTCGTCACGCGCTCGGTCCCCCGACCGCCTTCGCCACCGCCGCGAGGAACGCCTTCAGGTCGAGCGGCTTGCCGATGTACCCGTCGAAGCCCGCGTCGACGATGTGGCGCCGATCCGAGTCCATCACCGAGGCGGTCACCGCGATGACCGGGATCGCCGCCGTCGCCGGGTCCGCGCGCAGTTGCCGCAGCGCCTCGAACCCGTCGATCCCCGGGAGCTGGATGTCCATCAGCACGAGCGCGGGCCGATGCTCCCCCGCCAGGCGCACGCCGTCCTCGCCGGTCACGGCCTCGAGGGTGGCGTAGCCCTTCGCCTGCAGCACGTCGCGCACGAGCTTCATGTTCTTCTCGTGGTCCTCGACGATCAGGATCGTGGTCATGGCGCCGCCGAGCCCGCCGCGCGCGGCGGATCGGGAATCGTGAAGGTGAAGGTCGAGCCCTTCCCGGGCTCGCTCTCGAGGACGATCGCGCCACCGTGCAGTTCGACGAAGCGCCGGGTGAGCGCGAGGCCGAGCCCGGTGCCCTCCTGCTTGTTCGTGTAGTGCCGCCCGACCTGCCGGAACTCCTCGAACACGGCGGCCTGGTCCTCTTTCGCGATCCCGATGCCGGTGTCGCGCACGGCGACCTCGAGCGCGCCGTCGATCCGGCGCGCGGCCACGACGATCCGCCCGCCGTCGGGCGTGAACTTGACCGCGTTGGTGAGGAGATTCAGCAGGATCTGCTTGAACTTGCGCTCGTCGGCGGTGACGTCCGCGACGCCGGGCGCGAGGTCGGCGACGAGCGCGATGCCGTGCCGCTGCGCGCGCTCGCGCACGAGCGTCATCGCGTTGTCGATGGCGGTCGGCGCGTCGAAGGTCGACGGCTCGAGCTCCATCCGCCCGGCCTCGACCTTCGACAGATCGAGGATGTCGTTGATGAGCGAGAGCAGGTGCCGGCCCGAGGCGTGGATGTCCTCGAGGTAGTCGTCCTGCTTCTCGTTCAGCTCGCCGAACATCCGCTCGAGCAGCACCTCGGAAAAGCCGATGATCGCATTGAGCGGCGTGCGCAGCTCGTGCGACATGTTGGCGAGGAACTCGCTCTTGTGCTGGCTCGCGACCTCGAGCTCGCGACCCTTGCGCCGGATCTCCTCGACCATCCTCGCGTTCTGGATCGCGATCGCGGCCTGGCCGGCGAAGGTCCGGAGCAGCGCGATCTCCTTTTCGGTGTATGCGCCGGCGTGCTCGCGGGCGACGACGATCGAGCCGATCGCGCGGTCCTCCCACAGCATCGGCGCCACGATCACCGCGCGGAAGCCCATCGCCCGCCAGGCGCGCAGCGCGATCGGGGGCACGTCGGGATCGCTCTCGATGTCGGGGAAGTGCAGCACGGCGCGCCGGCGGATCACCCGGCCGGTCGACGAGTCGTCGTCGACCGGGAACGGATAGATCCGTTCGAGTTCGTCGCGGGCCGGGCCGTGGTAGGCCGCGAGCTGCACCATGCCGGCATCGTCGAGCAGGTTGATCAGGGCGACGCGGCCGGCGAAGAGCTTCTGGCAGCTCAACAGGATCTTCTCGAACACCGGGCCGGTGTCGGCGATCGAACTCGAGATCGTGGCGAGCACTTCGGACGACGCCTGCTGCTGCTCGAGGGCCTCGCGCGTCTCGTTGACCAGCCGCGCGTTCTTGAGCGCGATCACCGCCTGTCCCGCGAAGGTCTTGAGCAGCGCGACCTCCTTGTCGGCGAAAGAGCCCTTCGACGCGCGCCCGATCCACAGCGCACCGATGGCCTTCTCGCCCTGCATCATCGGCGCGGCCAGCAGCGACCGGTCGCCCAGGGACGCGCGGCCGGCACGCAGCACCGGGGGCACGTCCGGCGCGTCGAGGTCGGGGTACATGACCACCCTGCGGTCGAGGATCGCGATGCCGGCGGCGACGTCGCGCCCGACCGGATGCGGGAAGCGGCGCTTCAGTTCGTCGATGCCGGGTCCGACGTGCGCGTCGATGTGGAGCCGGCCGTCGTCGTGCAGCAACGTCATGCCGACGTTGCGGGCGCCCAGCAGGCGCCGGCAGTTGCCGAGGATCACGTCGAACACAGGCGTCACGTCGGCGATCGAACTCGAGATCGCCGAGAGCACCTCGGCGGACGCGCGCTGCTGGTCGAGCGCCTCCTTCGTCTGGTTGAACAGGCGGACGTTGTCGATCGCGATCGCGGCCTGGTGCGCGAAGGTCTCCAGCAGCGCGACCTGGTCGGGCGAGAAATGGCCGGGGAACGGACGCCAGACGTACAACGCGCCGTAGGCGACGGACTCGCGCATCAGCGGCACCGAGAGTACCGCGCGGAAGCCGAACCTGATCGCGTTGTCCTTCGCCGCGCGGAACTCGCCGTCGAGCAGCGGCACGATGTCCGCGTGGTGCACCGTGCGGGCGTCGAGGACGGACCGGCCGGTGATCATCGTGCGGTCGAGCGCAACCGCGTATCCGGCCGGGATCCGGGTGACGCCGTCGCGCGAGTGGCACGACATCACGCGCAGTACCTCGCCCTCGCGGATCAGGACCGAGGCCTCCGGCGCGTCGCACAGCAGCGATGCGCGCTTCGCGACCGCGTCGAGCACCGGCTGGATCTCGGTCGGCGAGGCGGAGATCGCATGCAGGACCTCGGCGATCGCGGCCTGGTGCTCGCGCGCGGACGCGAGCGCCGCGGCCAGCGACTCGGCCCGATCTCCGGGAACGGGGGACGTCGCGCTCGATTTCGGGTTTCCCAAGCCTCGCCTCCGGGCGTTCGTCGGGAGTGCCGGTCGCCGGACCTGCGGCCGGCGCGCCATCATGGCAGATCGGCGGGCGCGGCGGGGCGCCAACGGTGGACGATCGGCGGCGGGGGTGAGGCGTCCGGGCGGTTCGGGCGCCGGCGCACGGGTTCGGGCATAATCCGCGCCGTGACCGTCCGCCGCCCCATTCGCCGCTTCGTCGCGCTCGTCGCGCTGCTGGCCACGGTCGTCGCCCAGTCCGCGGCGGCGGCCTACGCCTGCGCGAGCCGCGCGGACGCGATCGCCGCGGCTCCGTCCGCCGAATCGCCCTGTGCCGAACACCTGGCGATGGGCGCCGATGCCGGCGCGACGAGTCCGAACCTGTGCGAGGTCCATTGCCAGTCGGCGTTGACGCCCGCGTCGGCGGTTCCGGTGATGGCGCCCGCGCCGGACACCGCGATCGAAGTGCCGCTGCCCGCCGCGGGGCGGGACGGGCAGGACGCGCCCCCGCCCGAGGCGAAGGTCACGCCGCCACCGGCGCGTTCGCTCTACTGCCGCCTCCAACTCTGAGCCTCCGTTGACGTCACCGGGGCCGGCGCGCGCCGGCGCCGCGCATCCACGTCCGGAGGCTCCATGCATCGACGAATCGACCACGGCGGGCCAGCGCCCGCCCACCCGCATCGCCCGCGTTCACGGCTCGCGTGGACGCTCATGCCGGCGCTCGGCCTGACAGTCTCGGCAGCATTCGCGCAATCCGTCGTCCCGCTGACGCTCGCCGCCGCCGAACGGATCGCGCTCGAGCGCTCGCCGCAGGTCATGGCGCAGCGCTCGCGCGCCGACGCGGCGCGCGAGATGTCCGGCCCCGCGGCAGCGCTCCCCGACCCCAAGCTGATCGCGGGCTTCGAGAACGTGCCGACCGACGGGCCGGATCGCTGGCGCCTCGACGGCGATCCGATGACGATGACCCGGATCGGCGTGATGCAGGAGTTTCCCGGCGGCGACAAGCGCCGCCTTCGCGCCGAGCGCGCGTCGCGCGATGCCCAGCGGGGCGACGCCGCAGCGGGGGTCGCGGCGCTGGCGGTGCGGCGCGAGGTCGCGACGGCGTGGCTCGCGCGGTGGTACGCGGACCGGCAGGCGCAGGCGATCGCCGCGCAGATCGACGAGGCGCGGCTCGAAGCCGACGCGACCGCCGCGGCCTACCGGGCAGGACGGGCCGCGCAGGGCGAGGTCCTGGCCGCGCAGGCGCTCATCGTCGAACTCGCGAACCGGGCGACCGACTCGGCACTCGCCTCCGAACGCGCGCGTCTCGCGCTCGCCCGCTACCTCGGCGCGGACGCGGACCGGCCGCTCGCTGCGCCGCCCGACGTGCTTGCGCTGCCGGACACGCTCGGGCGCCTCACCGACGTCGACCGCCAGCCTGAACTGCGGCTCGCCGAGGCCGAGATCGCGGTGCTCGCGGCCGAAGCGGACCTCGCGGGTGCGGCGCGCAGTCCCGACTGGAGCGCGGAACTCACCTACGGAATCCGCAAACCGGAATACGGCAACATGATCTCGCTGATGGTGCGCGTCGATCTCCCGTGGTCGCCGGGCACCCGGCAGGACCGCGAGCAGGCGGCGAAGCTGCGCGAACGCGACGCGGCGCGCGCCCAGCGCGAGGACCTGCGCCTCGCGCGCGACACCGAGGTGCGCCAGACGCTCGCCGAATGGGAGGCGACGCGCGCGCAGGCGCTGCGCGTGCGCGACGACCTCGTGCCGCTCGCCGAACGTCGCGTGGAAGCGGCGCTCGCCGCCTACCGCGGCGGCGCGGGCGCGCTCGCGCCGGTGCTGGAGGCGCGCCGCGCGGTGCTCGACGCGCGCCTCGCCGCGCTCGACTTCGAACAATCCGCGGCCCGTGCCTGGGCCTGGCTCGCCACGCTTTCGACCGGAGAGAACTCATGACGACCCATCAGCGCGGCGCGTCCGCGACCTCGGTGGCGATCGCGCTCGCGATCGCCGTTGCGACCGGCCTCGCCGGCTACTGGCTCGGATCGCGCGCGCCGCACGCCGACGTCGCGGCGGCGCCCCCTCAGACGGCCCCCGGCGGCGGGACGGCGCTCACCGACGAGAGCGGCCGGCGCGTCCTCTACTGGCACGACCCGATGGTGCCGGGGCAGAGATTCGACCAGCCGGGCAAGAGCCCGTTCATGGACATGCAACTCGTGCCGGTCTACGCCGATGCCGCGGCTGACCGGGGCGAAGTGTCGGTGAGTCCGCGCCTCGTCCAGAACCTCGGCGTGCGCACGGTGGAGGCGCGCGAGGGCACGCTCGACACCGGCGTGCGCGCCACCGGCGCGGTCGCGATCGACGAGCGCACGCTCTCCGGCGTGCAGTCGCGCGTGCAGGGCTTCGTCGAGAAGCTCCATGTGCGCGCGACCTACGATCCGGTACGCAAGGGCCAGCCGATCGCCGATCTGTTCGTGCCCGAGTGGGTCGCGGCGCAGGAGGAGCTCCTCGCGCTTCGCGCGAGCCGCCAGCCGGGTGCAGAGGCGCTCGTCGACGCCGCGCGGAACCGCCTGCGGCTCCTCGGGATGCCCGACGACGAGATCGCGCGCGTCGAGCGCGAGGGCCGGTCGTCGGGCCGCGTGCGCGCGGCCTCGCCGGTCGACGGCATCGTCTGGGAGATCGGCGCGCGCGACGGCATGGCGGTGGCGCCGGGAACCAACCTCGTGCGCATCGCCGGCCTCTCGCCCGTGTGGGTGATCGCCGAAGTGCCCGAAGCGCAGGCGGCGCGCGTGGCGCCGGGCGCGAAGGTCGAGGTGCGCGCGGCCGCGTTCCCCGACCGCGTGCTGCGCGGCAGCGTGCAGGCGCTCTTGCCCGAGGTGAACGCCGCGACGCGCACGGTGCGCGCGCGCATCGAACTTCCCAATCCTGGCGGGGCATTGAAGCCCGGCATGTACGCGACGGTCGACTTCCGTGGCGCGAAGTCGGCGGCGGGCGTGCTCGTGCCCTCCGAGGCGGTGATCCGCACCGGCACGCGCAGCGTGGTCATCGTCGACGAGGGCGAGGGCCGCTTCGCGCCGGTCGAAGTCGAAGCGGGACGCGAATCCGGCGACCTGACCGAGATCGTGCGCGGCCTCGCGGCCGGCACGCGCGTCGTCGCGTCGGGCCAGTTCCTGATCGACTCGGAGGCGAGCCTGCGCGGCGTGCTCGCGCGCATGAACGTCGCGGGTGAGTCCATGCCGTCCGAGGCGGCGGAACCGCCGGCGCAACTCGCGCAGGCGGGTGACCCGCATGCCGGCCACAAGATGGACGCGCCGGCCTCCGCGGGCGCCGCCCGCCATCGCGCGTCCGGGACGGTGCGGGCGATCAGCGGCCGCGACGTGTTCATCGAGCACGGCGCGATCCCGAGCGCGGGCATGGGCGCGATGACGATGGGCTTTCGCGCCGGCGCGTCGGGCGTTCCGGCCGGCGTCAAGGTGGGCACGCGCGTCGACTTCGAGTTCACGATCTCGCCGGCCGGCCAGTTCGAGCTCACGCGCATCGCGCCCGCGAAGTCGCCATGATCGCCGCGATCATCCGCTGGTCGGTCGCGAACCGGCTCCTCGTGCTCATCGCGGCGGTCGTGCTCGCGGCGCTCGGCGTCGCGTCGATCCGCTCGATTCCGCTCGACGCGATCCCGGACCTCTCCGACACGCAGGTCATCGTCCGCACGACCTGGCCCGGGCAGGCGCCGCAGATCGTCGAGGACCAGGTCACCTATCCGCTGACGACGACGATGATGTCGGTCCCCGGCGCGAAGGCGGTGCGCGGCTACTCGTTCTTCGGCGACTCGTTCGTCTACGTGCTGTTCGAGGACGGCACCGACCTCTATTTCGCGCGCTCGCGCGTGCTCGAGTACCTGAATCAGGTGCAGGGGCGGCTGCCGCCGGGCGCGAAGACCTCGCTCGGCCCGGACGCGACCGGCGTCGGCTGGATCTACGAGTACGCGCTCGTCGACCGGACCGGCAAGCACGACCTCTCCGAGCTGCGCGCGCTCCAGGACTGGTTCCTGCGCTACGAACTCAAGAGCGTTCCCGACGTCGCCGAGGTGGCGACCGTGGGCGGCATGGTCAGGCAGTACCAGGTGGTGCTCGACCCGGCCAGGCTCGCAGCGTACGACCTGCCGGTCGCGAAGGTCGTCGAGGCGATCCGCGGCGCGAACCGCGAGACCGGCGGCTCGGTGCTCGAACTCGCCGAGGCCGAGTACATGGTGCGCGTGCGCGGGTACCTGCGCACGCCCGACGACTTCCGCCGCATCCCGGTCAAGACGACGCCTTCGGGGACGCCGGTGCTGCTCTCCGACGTGGCGCGCATCCAGCTCGGCCCCGAGATGCGGCGCGGCATCGCGGAACTCGACGGCGAGGGCGAGGTGGTCGGCGGCATCGTGGTGCTGCGCTCCGGCCGCAACGCCCACGCCGCGATCGAGGCGGTCAAGGCGAAGCTCGACGCACTGAAGCCCGGGTTGCCCGCAGGCGTCGAGATCGTCGAGACCTACGACCGCTCGGGGCTGATCGAGCGCGCGGTCGCCTACCTCGCCACGAAGCTCGTCGAGGAATTCGTGGTCGTCGCGCTCGTCTGCCTCCTGTTCCTCGTGCACCTGCGCTCCTCGCTCGTCGCCGTGGTGTCGCTGCCGCTCGGCGTGCTCGCGGCGTTCGTCGTGATGCGCGCGCAGGGCGTGAACGCCGACATCATGTCGCTCGGCGGCATCGCGATCGCGATCGGCGCGATGGTCGACGCCGCGATCGTGATGATCGAGAACGCGCACCGCAAGCTCGAGGCGTGGCGGCACGAGCATGCCGCGCGCGGCCGCGACGGCTGGCTCCCGGAGCCCACGTCCGCCGAACGTTGGAGGCTCGTCGTCGACGCGTCGGTCGAGGTCGGGCCGGCGCTCTTCGTGAGCCTCCTCATCATCACGCTCTCCTTCGTGCCGGTGTTCGCGCTGGAAGCCCAGGAAGGGCGACTGTTCAGGCCGCTCGCCTACACGAAGACCTACGCGATGGCGGCCTCCGCGGCGCTCGCGATCACGCTCGTGCCGGTGCTGATGGGCTACGTGATCCGCGGGCGCATTCCGCCGGAGAGCGCCAATCCTCTCAACCGCGCGCTCATCGCGCTCTACCGGCCGCTGCTGCGCAGCGTGCTCGCCTGGCCGAAGACGACGCTCGCGGTGGCGGCGGTCGTGCTGGCGGCGACCGCGTATCCGGTGTCGCGGCTCGGCGGCGAATTCCTGCCCGCGCTCGACGAGGGCGACCTCCTCTACATGCCGACCGCGCTCCCCGGGCTCTCCGCCGGCAAGGCCTCGGAACTCCTCCAGCAGACCGACCGGATGATCCGCCAGGTGCCCGAGGTCGCGAGCGTGTTCGGCAAGATCGGGCGCGCCGAGACCGCGACCGATCCCGCGCCGCTCGAGATGATCGAGACGACGATCCGGTTCAAGCCGCGTGAGCAATGGCGGGCGGGCATGACGATGGAGAAGCTCGTCGACGAACTCGACCGCACGGTGCGCGTTCCCGGCCTCTCCAACATCTGGGTGCCGCCGATCCGCAACCGCATCGACATGCTCGCGACCGGCATCAAGAGCCCGATCGGCATCAAGGTCGCGGGGCCCGACCTCGCCAGCGTGAACGCGACGGCGCAGGCGATCGAACGCGCGGCGAAGGCGGTCCCGGGCGTGACCTCCGCACTCGCGGAGCGACTCGAAGGCGGGCGCTACATCGACGTGACGCCGGACCGCGGCGCGGCGGCGCGCTACGGCCTGTCGATCGCCGAGATCCAGGACGTCGTCGCGGCGGCGGTGGGCGGCGAGAACGTCGCCGAGACGGTCGAGGGACGCGCGCGCTTCCCGGTGTCGGTGCGTTACCCGCGCGAGTTGCGCGACTCGGTCGAGAAGCTGCGGATGCTGCCGGTCGTGACACCGGGCGGCGCGCAGGTCCCGCTCTCCGCGGTCGCGTCGCTGCGCATCGTCGACGGTCCTCCGATGCTGCGCAGCGAGAACGCGCGGCTCTCGGGGTACGTCTACGTCGACGTGCGCGGCCGCGATCTCGTGTCGGTCGTCGACGACCTGAAGTCCGCGGTCGCGCGCGAGGTGAAGCTCTCGCCGGGCACGTCGATCGCGTGGTCGGGGCAGTTCGAGTACCTGGAGCGCGCGAAGGCGCGCCTCGCGTTCATCGTCCCGCTGACGCTCGTCGTGATCTTCGTGCTGCTCTTCCTCGCGTTCCGCCGCATCGACGAGGCGCTCCTCATCATGCTGGCGGTTCCCTTCGCCCTGGTCGGCGGCACCTGGCTCCTCTGGGCGCTCGGCTACGCGACCTCGGTCGCGACCGCGGTCGGCTTCATCGCGCTCGCCGGCGTCGCGGCGGAGTTCGGCGTCGTCATGCTGATCTACCTGCGCCACGCCTGGGACGCGCGGCTCGCGTCGGGCGAAGGAGCGGCCGAGGAGGACCTGCGTTCGGCGATCGAGGAGGGCGCCGTGCTGCGCGTGCGGCCGAAGGCGATGACCGTTGCCGTCATTCTCGCTGGTCTCGCGCCGATCATGCTCTCCGACGGCACCGGCGCCGAGGTGATGCGCCGCATCGCCGCGCCGATGGTGGGCGGCATGGTCACCGCGCCGCTGCTGTCGATGTTCGTGATTCCCGCGGCTTACCTGCTCCTGCGCCGGCGCGGGCTCGCGCGAGTGCGCGCGACTTCGACGGCCGTCGCCGAAGCCGCGGGATGAGCGGACTCAATGGGGTCAGACTCGATTGAACCCGATTGAACCGCGTCCGCCGTTCAATCGAGTCTGACCCCATTGAACGGGTGGGTCGCGATCCAGTGGCGCGCGATGTCGATGCGCCGCGCGAACCACACGCCGTCGTGCGCGCGCGCATGGTCGACGAAGCGCGCGAGCGCGGCCAACCGCGCGGGCCGGCCGGCGATCCGGCAGTGCAGGCCCACCGACAGCATCTTCGGCCGATCGAGGCCGGCGGGATCGCCCTCGGCGTAGAGCGTGTCGAACGCATCGCGCAGGTAGGCGTAGAACTGGTCGCCGCTGTTGAAGCCCTGCGGCGTCGCGAAGCGCATGTCGTTGCTGTCGAGCGTGTAGGGGACGACGAGGTGCGGAACGCGCCCGCGCGAGCAGTCGACCTCGGTCCAGTAGGGCAGGTCGTCGGCGTAGCTGTCGGCGTCGTAGACGAAGCCGCCGTGCTCGACGACGAGGCGGCGCGTGTTCGGGCTGTCGCGGCCGGTGTACCAGCCTTCGGGCGGCCGTCCGGTCAGGCGCACGATCGCGCCGACCGCGCGCTCGAGATGCTCGCGCTCGACCGCTTCGTCGACCGACTGGTAGCTCACCCAGCGCCAGCCGTGGCTCGCGATCTCGTGGCCGTCGCGCAGGAACGCGTCGACGACGCGCGGATGTCGGAGCATCGCCATGCCGACGCCGAAGACCGTGAGCGGGATGCCGCGGTCGCGGAAGAGCCGCAGGATCCGCCAGACGCCGGCCCGCGAGCCGTACTCGTAGAGCGACTCCATCGACAGGTGCCGCGCTCGGAACGCCTGCGCGCCGACGATCTCGGACAGGAAGGTCTCCGAGGACTCGTCGCCGTGCAGCACGGCGTTCTCGCCGCCTTCCTCGTAGTTGAGGACGAACTGGACGGCGATGCGCGCGCCGCCCGGCCAGCGCGCGTGCGGCGGGTGTTCCCCGTACCCTGCGAGATCGCGCGGGTAGGCGGGGTCGAAGGCGTCGGCGGTCATCGGTCGCTCGCTGGCATCGGGCGGGCGCGAGCATACTCCTGCCGGGCGCGACCTGCCGCATCGCTGTGGGGAAACGCCGGGGTGTCGCCGTCCCACGACGCCACGGGCGACCCCGCGCGACCCCGCGCATCGACCGGACGCGCCGACGGGAAGCATCCGGCGATCCCGGGGGGCGCACCCCGGCAACGCGGGCCGGGAGCCGTGGTATTTTCGGCCGATGGCTCGACCGCCTGCCGGCGCCGCAACGACAGGTTCCGCCGCCGGGCGCATGCGCGAGTTCCGGTCTCGGCCTTTGCACACACGATGATGCAGTTTCGGTCACCGACGGCTGCACGACGCCGCGCCCATGCGCTCGCATGCGCGTTCGCGCTCGTCACCGCCATCGCGCCCCCGCTCGCTCATGCCCAGCACGACATGGCGGTGACGTCGACTCCGGGCGCTTCCGGCGACGGCACGAAGTTTCGTTTCCTGTTCGACCCGCTCGCCGCCTGGCCGGCGAGCGTCACCTGGAACTACAACGCCACCGGGGCACCCGCGGCGTTCGCGAACGCCTCGACGGTCACCAGCGCGATGCAGCAGGTAGTGGCGTCGTGGGCATCGGTGTGCAACATCGAAGCGGTCTACGGCGGGCCGACGGGGGTCGCGCCGGAGAACACGGTGATCGAAGCCGAGAACGGGGCGCAGCCCGATCTCGTCAACGTCCTCGGATGGAAGGCGACGCCGGCGGGCATCTCCGGCTACACGATCGCGCATTCCGGCTGGACCGAGGGCGGCGGTCTCGCGCCGATTATCGACGCCGACATCGTGATCGACCCGGTCAAGGTCACCACGGGCGCGTTCCTGTCGCGCCTCCTGTTGCACGAGTTCGGGCATCTGCTCGGCGTCAACCACTCGCAGTTGAACGGAACGCTGATGTCGGGGCCGCCGTACTCCGACTACAACTCGCTGTCCGTCCTGACACCCGACGACATCCGCGCCTGCCGCTGCCTCTACGGTGCGCCGCCCGGCGTGTCCGCCGGCGTGCTCTGCTCGGCGCCGCCGCTCCTCGACTTCGGCACCCAGAACGTCGGTGCGTCGTCGCAGAAGTCGTTCCAGATCGGCAACTTGGGCAACGCGCCGGTCTCGATCATTTCGGTGACCGCGTCGCCGTCGTCGTGGCAGGCGTCGGGCTGCGGCGCGGGCGCGACGCTCGGCCAGGGCGTGAACTGCACGATGCAGGTCACGTTCACGCCCGGCTCCGCGGGCGACCAGAGCGGGTTCCTGACGATCGACGTCGGCGAGCCCACACCGTACCGGATCCGGCTCCTCGGCGCGGGCTCCGGCGGCGCGTCGAGCCCGTTCGCGTCGAACCCCGCCAGCCTCGATTTCGGCCCGGTTCCGATCGCGACCTCGTCGGCGGTGCAGCGCGTGACGATCAGCAATCCCGGCCAGACGACGGTCACGATCGCGGGCATGCAATTCCAGGGTCTGCAGGCGAACGAGTTCACGCGCTCGGGCCTGTGCAAGCCCGGACAGAACCTGCCGCCGAACGGCGTGTGCACCACGGACATCGGATTCCGTCCGGCCGCGAGCGGGCCGCGCAGCGCCGAACTCCTGGTGTCGACCGGAGACGGCCGCGCGATGACGCTCTCCCTGCAAGGCTCCGGCCTGGTGCCGCTGCCGACGCCCGAACCGGTGCGCGCGCAGCCGGTCAACGTCATCGAGTACTACCACGCGGGCACCGATCACTACTTCGTGACCATCGGCGCCGACGAGATCGCCGCGCTCGACACCGGCCTCTTCCCCGGCTGGGTGCGCACCGGCCTGGGCTACAAGGCGTATGCGGTGGCGCAGCCGGGCTTCTCGCCGATCTGCCGCTTCTGGCTGCCCGCGCCGGCGAACTCGCACTTCTACTCGGCGAATCCGTCCGAATGCGCGGTCGTGCAGCAGATCATTCCCAACGCGATCCTCGAGTCCACCGCCGTGATGTATCTCGCGCTCCCCAATCCGGTCTCGGGGGTGTGCGCCGCCGGCACGAAGCCGGTCTACCGCGTCTGGAACCACCGCGCCGACACCAACCACCGCTACATGACCGACAAGAACCTCCGCGACCAGATGGTCGCCCAGGGTTTCGTTCCCGAGGGCAGCGGCCCGGACATGGTCGTGCT